>Ga0194133_10000011_pt1:0-275000 | contig 357716 bp, 344 predicted proteins | sample TA2KigOf40mmetaG_FD_155448 | JGI IMG/M metagenome (GOLD analysis project Ga0194133, IMG submission 155448) | Freshwater microbial communities from Lake Tanganyika, Tanzania - TA2015055 Kigoma Offshore 40m | ecosystem: Environmental > Aquatic > Freshwater > Lake | place: Tanzania... | reverse complement strand
GAAAATCCGCCGGGCAACTCTGAGACGCGATGCCGTGGTCGTAGACCGCAAGTCCCTGAAGCCATGCCTCCAAGAAAAGCCTCTAGGGAGGTGGCGCGCGCCCGTACCAAAACCGACACAGGTAGGCGGGTAGAGAATACCAAGGCGATCGAGACAACCCTCGTTAAGGAACTCGGCAAAATCGTCCCGTAACTTCGGGAGAAGGGACGCCTCATTAAGGTGGAGGGACTTGCTCCCCGAGCCTGAGGAGGCCGCAGTGACGAGGCCCAAGCGACTGTTTACCAAAAACACAGGTCTCTGCTAAGTCGAAAGACGACGTATAGGGGCTGACGCCTGCCCGGTGCCGGAAGGTCATGAGGAGGGGTTAGCTTCGGCGAAGCTCCGAATCCAAGCCCCGGTAAACGGCGGCGGTAACTATAACCGTCCTAAGGTAGCGAAATTCCTTGTCGGGTAAGTTCCGACCTGCACGAATGGCGTAACGACTTGGGCGCTGTCTCAACGAGGGACTCGGTGAAATTGTAGTATCGGTGAAGATGCCGATTAATCGCAGCTAGACGGAAAGACCCCGTGAACCTTTACTGCAGCTTGCTATTGGGATCCGGTTCATCCCGTCCAGGATAGGAGGGAGGCTGTGAAGCCGCGACGCCAGTCGTGGTGGAGCCGCCCTTGGGATACCTCCCTGGATGTTTCGGATTTCTAACCCCATGCCGTGATCCGGGTGGGGAACAGTGGCAGGTGGGCAGTTTGACTGGGGCGGTCGCCTCCTAAAATGTAACGGAGGCGCCCAAAGGTTCCCTCAGCATGGTCAGAAATCATGCGCAGAGCGTAAAGGCACAAGGGAGCTTGACTGTGAGACCAACAAGTCGAACAGGGACGAAAGTCGGGCTTAGTGATCCGGCCGTGGAGAGTGGAATTGCGGTCGCTCAACGGATAAAAGGTACTCCGGGGATAACAGGCTTATGATGCCCAAGAGTCCATATCGACGGCATCGTTTGGCACCTCGATGTCGGCTCAACGCATCCTGGGGCTGAAGTAGGTCCCAAGGGTTGGGCTGTTCGCCCATTAAAGCGTTACGCGAGCTGGGTTCAGAACGTCGTGAGACAGTTCGGTCCCTATCTGCTGTGATCGTTGGAGAATTGCCAGGAGCTGCCCCTAGTACGAGAGGACCGGGGTGGACAGACCTCTGGTGTACCAGTTGTCGTGCCAACGGCATCGCTGGATAGCTACGTCTGGATGGGATAACCGCTGAAAGCATCTAAGCGGGAAGCCCACCTGAAGATGAGTTCTCCCATCCCCTCGAGGGAGTAAGGACCCTGGCAGACCACCAGGTTGATAGGCGGGATGTGGAAGCGCAGCAATGCGTGCAGCTAACCCGTACTAATAGTCCGAGGTCTTGATTTCGCGCTGGAACACCCTTCACCACTATGCAGTTCTCAGGGAGCGGGCGACGACGCCCAGCTGTGCCCGACCGCTTTCCGGTGGTCATGGCGAGGGGGATCCACCTCTTCCCTTTCCGAACAGAGTCGTTAAGCCCCTCAGCGCCGATGGTACTTGGTGGGAAACCGCCCGGGAGAGTAGGACGCCGCCGGAATAACCGCTGAAAGGCCACCCCGCGAGGGGTGGCCTTTCGCGTTGGTCGGGGCCCTAGTGGATCGTCATCTCGATCGGTGGGCCCGACTCGCCGAGGAGCGGGGCGTTGTAGCCGAGCATCCGCCACAGCGGCCCCTCGGGCGTTTCGCGCCGGCGCAGGTAGACGGCGTGGCCGTGGCTGATCCGGCCCATGTGGCGGCGCTGCGCCTCCGCGTCGAGGCCGAGCGTGCGCCCGGCGACGGCCCCGATCAGCCCACCGTGGGCGCAGATCACGACCAGCGCGGAGGCCGGCAGGCCGTCGGTGGCCCGGACGAGCGCGGCCATCCCGCGGGTCGCCACCCGCTCGTAGGTCTCGCCGTCGGTCCAGCCGACGCCGCCCGCGTCGTGGCGCTCGACCCCGTCGGGGAAGCGCTCGCGGGCCTCGGCATGGGTCAGCCCCGCCCACGAGCCCACGTCGACCTCGCGCAGGTCCGGGTCCTCGGCGATCGCGAGCCCGGTCAGGTCGGCGAGGGGCGCGAGGGTCTCGCGGGTGCGCACGAGGTCGCTTGCGACGAGCTGCGTCGGGGCGTGGCGGGCGAGCGGCTCGGCGAGGGCGCGGGCCTGCGCAAGGCCGGCCGCGTTGAGGGGGACGTCCGTGTGCCCCTGCCAGCGGCTGTCGCGGCTCCAGTCGGTCTCGCCGTGGCGCAGCAGGATCACGCGGGCCATGCCCACAGGCTACGTCCCCGGACCCCCGTCGCGGCTACCCTGCCCGCATGGACCTGGGACTCGGCGGCCGCGCGATCCTGATCACGGGCGCGAGCGGGGGCATCGGCCTCGCCACCGCCCGCGCCGTTGCGCGTGAGGGCGCGCGGGTGGCGATCGCGGCGCGCTCGGCCGACCGGCTCGAGGCCGCCGTGGCGGAGCTCGTGGCGCTCGGCGCGCCCGACGCCCTCGCGGTCGTCGCGGACCTCGCGCGGCCCGGCGAGCCGGAGCGGGCCGTGGCCGAGGCGGTCGCCCGCTTCGGCGGGCTCGACGCCCTCGTCGGCAACGTGGGCTACGCGGAGGCGCGCCGGCTCGACGATCTGACGGACGCCGACTGGGAGGCCTCCTTCCAGCTCAACCTGATGAGCCACGTGCGCGCCGTGCGCGCGGCGCTGCCGCACCTGCGGGCGAGCGACCAGGCGCGGATCGCGCTCGTGGCCTCGACGGCCGGCAAGCGGCCGTCGACCGGGATGCCCGACTACAGCGTGATGAAGGCGGCACTGCTCTCCTTCTCGCGCCTCGTCGCGGACCTCGAGGCCCGGCACGGGGTTCTGGTCAACGCGATCTGCCCGGGGCCCACGGCCACCGACGCATGGCTTGCGGAGGGCGGCCTCGCCGACCAGACGAAGGGCGCGGGGACCCGCGAGGAGGCGCTCGCGAAGACGGGGGCCGGGCGGCCGATCGGCCGGTTCGCGGAGCCCGCGGAGATCGCGGACGTGATCGCGCTGCTCGTCTCCGCGCGCTCCTCGTACGTGACGGGTGCAGCCTGGGGCGTGGATGGCGGCACCGTGCCCGTGATCATCTGAGCAGGGACGTGTCCTGATCACACGGTCAGGGCGCTGCTAGACTGGCGCCATGGCCGCGGCCCCGTCGACGTTGCACGCCGACCTGTACCGCTCGCCTGCCGCCTTCGAGCACGAGATCGACGCCGTCTTCCGGCGCAGCTGGGCGTGCGCGGGGCGGGCCGAGCACGTCGCCGAGCCGGGTTCTTTCCACGCCACCGACGTGGCCGGCCAGAACGTCCTGGTGGTGCGGGACCACGACGGAGTGCTGCGCGCGTTCCACAACGTCTGCCGCCACCGCGGGGCGCTCCTCTGCGACGCCGGCACGGGCACGCTGAAGCGCGCCATCAAGTGCCCCTACCACGCGTGGGCCTACGGCCTCGACGGCGAGCTGATCGGGACGCCGAACGTGCGCCCGGATGAGATCGATCGGGCGGCCTACGGCCTCTTGGGTATGCCGATCGCCGAGTGGCAGGGAACTCTGTTCGTCGATCTCGGCGGCGCGGCGGGCCCCTTCGAGGACTACATCGCCTCCCACGACGACGACCCGGCCGCGTTCGAGCGCTTCGGCCTCGGCGACCTGCGCATCGCCTGCACGACGATGCGCCAGGTCGCGGCCAACTGGAAGATCGTGGTCGAGAACTACCGCGAGTGCCTGCACTGTCCGACCGTCCACCCGGAGCTCATCGACATGATTCCGGCGTACCGGACGGGCGCTGTGCAGGAGGCCGTTCCGCGTGGCGACTACGGCGTCGGCATCAAGGAGGGCGCCTCGGCGCTGACCCTGTCGGGCTCCAGCCCCGTGCCGCCCTTGCCGGGACTCAGCGAGGAGGAGGCCCAGTCCGTATACGGCGCGTACCTGTTCCCGAACTGCATGGTCGACGTGAACGGCACCTACGCGAACCTGACCACGCTCCTGCCGCGCAGCGAGCGCAGCACGATCGTCGCGACCGATTACCTCCTGCCGCCCGGGGTGATCGCGGAGCCCTCGCTTGCCGACGGGATCGACGAGCTCGTGCGTTTCATGGAGATCGTGATCGACCAGGACTCCGACGTGGCGGAGCGCGCGCAGCGCGGCCTCGGCTCGCGCGCCTTCGCGCACGGGGTGTATCCCGAGAAGGACGCCGCGCTGCACGCGTTCAACGAGCGCTATCGCGCGCTCGCCGGAGCGGAGTAGGTCGCAGTGCGTGCGGGCGTAAGGCGCTCGCGACCGCGGCCGACCGGCGGTTGTTGAGTACGCTACGGCACGTGAGCGAGCAGACCACCGCGGAGCGCGACGAAGCACCCGCGGGTCCCGTCGCGGACGGCTTCCGGGCGCGGGTGCTCCGTGACGAGGACGCCCGCCTCGCCCCGTGGGCGACGCGGACCGCGGCGTCGCGCGGGCGCGCGCACCCGGAGGCGGACTGCCTCCTGCGGATGCCGTTCCAGCGTGACCGCGACCGGATCGTGCACGCCAAGGCGTTCCGGCGGCTCAAGCACAAGACGCAGGTCTTCATCGCGCCCGAGGGCGACCACTTCCGCACGCGCCTCACGCACACGCTCGAGGTGACCGGGATCGCACGCGCCGTCGCCCGCGCCCTCGCCCTCAACGAGGACCTGACCGAGGCGATCGCGCTCGGGCACGACCTCGGCCACCCGCCGTTCGGCCACACGGGCGAGGAGGCGCTGTCGGACGCCCTCCAGGAGCGCTTCGGCCGGCGCTTCCACCACAACGAGCACTCGCTGCGGATCGTCGAGCACCTGGAGCGCGACGGGCGCGGCCTCAACCTCACCGACGAGGTCCGCGACGGCATCCTCAACCACACCGGGCCCGTCGCGCCGCGCACGCCCGAGGCGCGGATCGTCAAGCTGGTCGACCGCTTCGGCTACATCAACCACGACATCGACGACGCCGTGCGGGCCGGGGTGCTCGACCCCGCGCGGCTGCCCGCAGGGCCGGTGGCCCTGCTCGGCACCAGCGCGGCGCGGCGCATCGACGCCCTCGTCCACGACCTCGTCGAGCGCTCCGCCGAGGCGCGCGACATCGAGCAGTCCGAGCCGTACGCCGAGGCGCTGCTCGAGCTGCGCGCGTTCATGTTCGAGGAGGTCTACCTGCGGCCCGCCACGGAGACGGAGCGGGGCCGCATCCGCAACGTCGTGGAGTCGCTCTTCGCCTGGCTGCTCGCGCACCCCGAGGAGGTGCCGACGGGTCCCGAGCCGCTCGAGGTGCGTGTCGTCGACTACCTCGCGGGGATGACGGACCGCTACGCCCTGCGCGCCTACCGGGCGCGCTTCGAGCCGGACGCCTGGCGCTTCTAGGGGGTGCGGATGGCGGGACGGATCAGCCGGGGCACGGTCGAGCGGGTGCGCGAGCGCGCCGACCTCGTCGAGATGGTGCAGGCCCGCACCGGCCAGGTGCGGATGACGGGCGGCCGCGCGATGGCGCGCTGCCCGTTCCACGAGGAGCGCACGGCGTCGTTCTCGATCGAGCCGACGCAGAAGCTGTACCACTGCTTCGGCTGCGGCGTCTCCGGCGACGTGTTCAAGCTGGTGATGGAGCTCGAGGCGTGTGAGTTCCCGGAGGCGGTGGAGCGGCTCGCGGAGCGCTACGGCGTGCCGATCGAATACGACGAGCTGTCGCCGCGGGAGGCCGAGGAGCGCGACCGCGAGAAGCGGGTCGAGCGCCTGCTCGAGGAGACCTGCGCCTTCTACGAGCGCGTCCTCCTGGACAGTCCGGAGGCGGAGGCCGCGCGCGCCTACCTGGCCGAGCGCCACCTCGACGCCGCCGCCGTCGCGCACTGGCGGATCGGCTGGGCGCCCGACGCATGGGAGCGGGTCGTCGGCGGCGCCCGCGGCAAGGGCTACACCGACGAGGAGCTGATGGCCTCGGGCGTCGCCAGCGAGGGCCGGCGCGGCCCGATCGACCGGCTGCGCGGCCGGCTCGTGTTCCCGTTGGCGGACGGGCGCGGGCGCGTGCGCGGCTTCGCCGGGCGGATCCTGCCCGGCCAGGAGGGCCCCAAGTACATCAACTCGCCCGAGGGGCCGTTGTTCCACAAGGGCCGCATGCTGTACGGCCTGCACCACGCGCGCTCGGCGATCGCCAAGGCGGGCCGCGCCGTGATCGTCGAGGGCTACACCGACGTGATCGCCCTGCACGGGGCCGGGGTGCAGGAGGCCGTCGCCTCGATGGGCACGTCCCTGACGGAGGAGCAGCTGGCCGAGCTGCGCCGGCTGTGCTCGGCGCTCGTGCTCGCGTTCGACGCCGACCAGGCCGGCCAGGAGGCGGCGCTGCGCGGTATGCGCCTCGCCGAGCAGCAGGGCTTCGACGTGCGCATCGTGCCGCTGCCGCCCGGCCAGGACCCGGCCGAGATCGCCCAGGGCGGCCGCGAGGCCGTCGACCGGGCCTTCGACGGCGCCGTGTCGGTGCTCGCCTTCCTCGTCGGGCGCGCGCTGGCGCGCCGCGACGAGGACGGATCCGACCGCGTCTACGCCGAGCTGCGCTCGATCCTCTCGCAGGCCCCGCCGACCCCCGAGCGCCAGGCGCAGGTGCGCCGCGTCGCCGACCAGCTGCGCCTCGACGCCGAGCTCGAGGCGCGCCTGACGCGCGGCGCCCGCGTCGGCCAGCCGGCCGCCGACGACCGCACGCTCGCCCGCGCCCGCCGGCGGCTCGACCAGCGCGCCCGCGCCGAGCGCGAGCTGCTCGCCGCCTGCCTCGCCCAGCCGGCGCTCGCGGCCGCGTCCCTCGACGAGGCCGGGCCCTGCATCGCCGACCCCACGCACCAGGCCCTCGTCGGCTGGGTGCGCGAACGGGCCGCGGGCGCCGAGCCCGCGACGCCGCCCGGCGCGGAGGACGTCGTCGCGGAGCTGTACGCCCTCGCCGGGCGCTACGACCCCGAGGGCGGCGAGATCCGCACGCCCGGGGAGGGGCAGGTGGCGCTGCGCCAGCTCGTCCTGCAGCTGCGCCTGCGCGCCGCCGACGACGCGATCGGCCCCCTGCGGGTCAAGGTCGAGGACGGCTCCGCCGATCAGGACGAGCAGCGCGCGCTGCTCGCGCTCCAGCGCGAGGCCGAGGCGCTGCGCGCCGAGCTGCGCGCGACCGGCGCGATCGCGTAGCCCGCCGCACCAAATCGCGGGGGATCACGCACGCAGGGGCCCGGGTGGCTCGTACCGTGACGGGCAGTTTCTGCGTCGGCCGGGTCTCGTACCCGCTCGGCCGCGGGGCGCCAACTCCAGGGAGTCACGCCGGGGCCCAGCCCGCGAGGGCGGGTCATCGGCACCGACGGCCGAACGGCTCAGTTCCTCCGGGGTCCGCGTGATCGGGCCGGACCGCGGAGGGGCGCACCGGGGGAGGCCCGGAGGTCCGATGCGCGAACCACCCTCCACACGCTGGCTGATCGTCGGCTTCACCCCCTCGATCGTGGCCTCGTGGGCCGCCATCGCGGCCAGCGGCTGGGCTCGGGGTAGGGCTATACTTGCGCCGTCGATCCTCGGTAGCTCAATGGCAGAGCATCCGGCTGTTAACCGGAGGGTTGTAGGTTCGAGTCCTACCCGAGGAGCTCGCGGTCGGGGCGTCAACGGCATAACGTGGTGATAGGGTCAAAAACAGTGCGCCGACTCCCCCTGCTTCTCGTCCTCGCCCTCGTCTCCGTCCTCTGCGCCGTCCCCGTCGCCGTCGGCGCCGTCGGCGGCGTGACGGAGTTCTCGACCGGGATGCCCGCCGGCGGCGCGCCGCAGGCGATCACCGCTGGACCGGACGGGGGCCTCTGGTTCACGCTGCCCGGGGTCAACGCGATCGGCCGGATCACGCCGACGGGGCAGGTCTCGACGTTCACGGCCGGCATCCAGGCTGGCGCGCAGCCGTGGGGCATCGTCGCGGGTCCGGATGGCAACCTCTGGTTCACGGAGAAGGGCGGCAACGCGATCGGCCGGATCACCCCGACGGGGCAGGTGACCGAGTTCAGGATCCCCACGGACGGCAGCCAGCCGTGGGGGATCACGGTCGGCTCCGATGGCAACCTCTGGTTCACCGAGTCGCAGTCGTCGGCGAACAACATCGGCCGGATCACGCCGCAGGGCCAGGTCACGGAGTTCACGTCCGGGCCCGGCGCGACGGTGCAGGCCCTCGGCATCACGGCGAGTCCCGACGGCAACCTCTGGTTCGTCGAGGCGGGCACGAACTCGATCGTGCAGATGAGCACGCAGGGCGCCGTGGTCAACGCCTTCAGCGCGGGGATCACCGCCGGCGCCGGCCTCTACGCCATCGTCAGCGGCCCCGACGGCAACCTCTGGTTCACGGAGCAGGCGGGCAACCGGGTCGGTCGCATCACCCCGGCCGGCGTGGTCACGGAGTTCCCGATCGCGGCGGCCGGCATGGCCCCGTCCGGGATCGTCGCCGGCGCCGACGGCGCGCTGTGGGTGACCGAGAACGGCGCCTCCAACACGGGCAACAACGTCCTGCGCATCACCACGGCGGGCGCGATGACGCAGTACCAGAACGGCATCAGCGCCAACGCCGGGCTGCTCGGCATCGCCGCCGGCCCCGACGGCAATCTCTGGTTCACCGAGAGCGCGGGCAACCGCATCGGGCGTCTGCTCTCCGGCGTGGAGCCCGTCGTCACGGCCGCGCCGCAGCTGAGCGGCTCGCCCGTGATCGGCACCGCGCTGTCCGTGACCACGGGCACCTGGAAGTACCTGCCGACCTCGTACCGCTACCGCTGGCTGCGCTGCACGACGGCGGCCGCCACCAAGTGCTCGACGGTTCCCAGCCAGACGAAGGCCACGTACACGATCACGAACGCCGATCAGGGTCAGTTCCTGCGCGCCTCCGTGGTCGCCGTCAACCTCAACGGCACGAGCGCCGGCGCGCCGACCGAGGTCTCGGCGCAGGTCCCGACGAGCGCCTTCACGGTCACGAAGCCGACGATCGAGTACCGGCAGCGCGATGTGCTCCTGCGCAGCACGGTCACGACCTCGTGGGCGGGGCGGATCACGCAGGTCGGCACGACGACGCAGGGCGGCCGCACCGTCCACCGCTGTGGCGTCGAGCAGCGCGTGGGGGGCGGCGGGGCCGTGCAGATCGTCTGTCGGCTGCCGTACGCCTCGCGCAGGACGCTGCGCTACACGTCGCTGTGGATGACGATCACCACGACGTTCCAGGCCACCGACGGGCCCGTGGCCACGAAGCAGCAGGCGCTGCGGGTCCCCGTGCGCCTGTTCCCGTGGCGCACGGCCGGCTGATCCGCGGTCAGGCGCCGACCGGCAGGCCGCCGACCGCGCCGGCGGCGGCGAGCTCGGCGATCTCGGCCGCCGAGTAGCCGAGTTCGCGCAGCACCTCGTCGGTGCTCGCGCCGCGTGCGAGCCCGGCGTGGCGCACGGCGCCGGGGGTGCGCGACAGCCGCGGGGTGACCGCGGGCTGAAGGAGCTCGCCGTCCCCGTCGGGGTTGGCGACGGTGGCGAGGGAGCCGCGCGCGATCACGTGCTCATCCTGCAGGAGCTGCGTGGCGTCGTAGATCGGCCCGGCGGCGGCGCCGGCGTCGGTCAGGGTCTGGACGGCGTCCCGCCAGGTGCGCGCACGGGTCCACGCGCCGATCAGGGCGTCGAGCTCCTCGACGTGCTCGATGCGGTCCGCGTTCGTCGCGAAGCGGGGATCCTGCTCGAGCTCGTCGCCGCCGACGACGAGCAGGATGCGCTTGGCCACGGAATCGGCCGATCCCGACATGCAGATCCAGCCGTCGGCGCACTCGTAGACGTTGCGCGGCGCCGAGAACCAGAGGCGCGAGCCAATGCGCCGGTCCGGGACGCCGGTGCGCTGCGCGATCGTGGGTCCGGGGCCAACGATGTCGAGCATCGACTCGAGCAGCGTGGCGTCGATCACCTGCCCCTCGCCGGTCAGGTCGCGATGGCGCAGGGCCGCGAGGACCGCGAAGGCGGAGAGGGCGCCGGTGACCTCGTCGGCGAGGGCGATGGACGGCAGGGTCGGTGGACCGTCGGCCTGGCCCGTCGTGTGGGCGAGAGTCGACATCGCCTCGGCGATCGTGCCGAAGCCCGCGCGGCCGGCGTAGGGGCCGTCCTGGCCGAAGCCGGTGACGCGCAGCACCACGAGGCCCGGGTTCGCCCGCAGCAGCACCTCCTCGGGATCGAGGCCGAGCCGCTCCAGCGTGCCGGGCCGGAAGTTCTCGATCAGGACGTCCGCCTCCGCGATCAGCCGCAGCAGCACGCCGCGGCCCGCGTCCTGCTTGAGGTCGAGCTCGATCGGGCGCTTGTTGCGGCCCACCTGGCGCCAGTAGAAGCTGTCGTCGGCGTCGCGCTCGCCGAGGGCGCGCGCGCCGTCGCCGTCGCCGACGCGCTCGACCTTGATCACGTCGGCGCCGAAATCCGCGAGCCGACGCGCGGCGCTCGGCCCGGCGAACACGGTGGCCATGTCGATGATGCGCAGGCCGCGGAGCGGGCCGATGGTCGTCGGCACATCCATGTCAGTGGGCCCCGGCGGGCAGGATGGCGTCGAAGCCGGCGAGGATCCGCTCCGCGACCTCGGGCTCGGCATTGACGCCCATCATCCCGACGCGCCAGATCGGTGGGGCGTCGGGCCCGAGCCCGCCGCCGACCTCGATGCCGTGGGTGTGCAGGAGCTCGACCTGCACGGCCCTGCCGTCGACACCGTCGGGCACCCGGACGGCGGTCAGCTGGGGCAGCTGGCGGGCGGGGTCGGCGAGCAGGTCGAATCCGCGCTCGCGGAAGCCGGTCTGCAGGTGGGCGCCGGCGGCGGCGTGGCGGGTGATGCGCGCCTCGAGGCCCTCCTCGAGGCCGAGGCGGAGCGCCTCGTCCAGCGCGTAGTAGTGCAGGTTGGGGGTGGTGTGGTGGTACGTCATCGGCCGGTCTGCCCAGAAGCGCAGGTGCTCGGCCAGGTCGAGGGAGTAGGGAACGGGCATGCCGTCGCGGCCGAGGCGCTCGATCGCGCGGCTGGAGAGCGTGATCGGCGAGAGCCCCGGCGGCGCAGCCAGGCACTTCTGGCTGCAGGCGTAGGCGTAGTCGACGCCCCAGGCGTCTGCCTCGATTGGGATGCCGCCGATCGCCGTTACGCAGTCGGCGAAGAGCAGCGCGTCGGAGTCCGATGCGCGCAGCATCGCGCCGAGCTCGGCGAGCGGGTGCTGGACGCCGGTCGAGGTCTCGGCGTAGACCACGCAGACCATCACGGCGTGCGGGTGGGCGGCCACGGCGGCCATGATCTCGTCGTTGGGGACGTGCTGTCCAAACGGCGCACGCACCTCCACGATCTCCGCGCCGCGGCGGCGCAGCATCTCGATGATCCGGTTCCCGAAGAAGCCGGCGCTGGCCGCGACGACCGTCTCGCCGGGGGCGACGAGGTTGAGGATGCCGGCCTCCATGCCGCTGGTTCCGCTCGCGGACAGGCACAGCGAGGCGCCATCCGCGCGGCCGTAGTAGCGGCCGATCATGTCCGCCAGGATCGGCAGGCGATCCCAGAACACCGGATCGAGGTGCGAGACGAGGGGGCGCTCCATGGCCGCCCGCGCCCGCGGATCGACGTTCGAGGGCCCGGGGCCGGCGAGCAGCCGCTCGGGCGGGGCGAAGGCGTGGATCACGGGGGAGGGGGCGGTGGCGCTCACGGGGTGGCTCCTGGCTCGCTGGTGAGCGGATGGTACGCCGTGCGACGCATAAGATCCATATTGATTCTCATGATAAATCATCGGAATAATCCGATGTGAATGATCAGCCGACGCTCTGCACGCCCGCGGCGACCCCGGCCATCGTGGTCAAGAGCGGCTGGCGCCTCGCCTCGTCTGGGGTGCGGCGCACCTCCTCTTCGACGGGCGGGCGGCTGCGTCGCACCTCGTCGGTCGCCCACCATGCCGCAACGGTCTCCGCGAGATCGGCGCGGGCTTGCACACGCGCCTCATCGCCGCGGACGCGGTCGAGGTCGTCGAGCTGCTCCGCGATCAGCAGCAGCTTGTGGATGACGGCCCGGCGGGTGGCGTCGGACGGGTGCATGGTGAGCACGATCTCGACGTGCAGGTCGTCGGGGTGCGCGCGCAGGGCGCCCGGATCCTCGACGTCCCGCAGGGCGTCGGCCAGCGAGGCTCGGTGCGCGGACGATCCCTCGAGCCGCCGGATGCGCTCGCGCCCCTCGGCGACGTCGGCCGCCTGCAGTCGCAGCAGGAGCGCCTTGCCCACCACCAGGGCCTCGAGCAGGAGCGCCTGGAGCAGCTCCTCGTCGCCGCGCGGCGTCCCGGTGGCTGGGGCGTGCGCCGTCGGCATCAGGCTCCGGGCAGCCGGTCCGCGCGGGCGATCACGTTCTCAGCCATCTTGATCGAGGCGGCGTCGATCAGGCGGCCGTCGAGGGAGACGGCGCCGCGGCCCTCGCGGGCCGCCTCCTCCATCGCCACCATGATCCGGCGCGCGCGGTCGATCTCCTCGGGCAGCGGGGAGAAGATCTCGTTGGCCAGCTCGATCTGAGACGGGTGGATCGCCCACTTGCCCTCGCAGCCGAGCGCGGCGGCGCGGCGAGCGGCCATCCGGTAGCCGTCGGGGTCGTTGAAGTCGCCGAACGGGCCGTCGATCGGGCGGATGCCGTTGGCGCGGCAGGCCACGATCATGCGCGACAGGGCGAAGTGCCAGGGGTCGCCCCAGTGCAGGGCGCGCTCGCCGGCGGCATCCGGATCGGTCAGGACTGCGTACTCGGGCGTCACGCCGCCGATCACGACGGTGCGGGCCCGCGTCGAGGCGGCGTAGTCCGCGACCCCGAACGAGAGCGCCTCAAGCCGGTCGGGGCAGGTCTCCGCGATTCGCTCGACGTTCGCCATGCCGGGCGCCGTCTCGATGAGCGCGGTCAGGGCGACGGGCTCGTAGCCGTACGCCTGCTCGATCTGGCTCAGCAGCATCGCCACGAACTCGAGGTCTGACGGGCGTCCGACCTTGGGCACCAGGATCATGTCGAGCCGGTTGCCGACGGCCTCCACGATGTCGACGACGTCGCGATAGGCCCAGTGGGTGTCGAGGCCGTTGATGCGCACCGAGACGGCGCACCCCGACCAGTCCTGCGAGGTGAGGGCATCGATCGCGTTCGCGCGCGCCTGGACCTTGTCGTCGGGTGCCACGGCGTCCTCGAGGTCGAGGAACACGATGTCGGCACCGGCGGTCGGGGCCTTCTCGAGCATGCGCAGGTTCGAGGCCGGCACGGCGAGCTCGGAGCGGTGGAGGCGGTCCTTGTCGGGCATGGTGGACACCCTAGCGATCGATACTTGGACTTCCAACAGCAGATCGTGTGTAATCGATAGCCTCTTGGCTATGACACTCTCCCAGCTGCGCACGTTCATCGCCGTCGCCGAGCACGGCTCCGTGCGCGCGGCCGCCGAGACGCTGCACATCTCGCAGCCCTCCGTGTCCGGCAGCCTGGCCGCGCTGAGCGAGGAGGTCGGGGTGCCCCTGACTGAGCGCGAGGGGCGCGGGCTCAAGCTGAGCGCGGCCGGTGAGGCGTTCCTGCCGCACGCCCGCGAGGCGCTCGGCCTGCTCGACCAGGGCACCCGCCTCGCCCGCACGGCCGCCGAGGCGACCACCGCCACGGTGCGCATCGCCGCGGTTTACACGGCCGCCGAGTCGCTCCTGCCGCCGCTCCTGCGGCGCTTCCGGGAGGCGCACCCCGAGATCCCGATCCAGCTCGAGATCGGCAACCGCGAGGAGGTGCTGGGGCGGCTGGCCGGGCGGGAGGCCGACGTCGCCGTCGGCGGGCGCGCGCCCGACGAGGGCTTCGAGGCGCTGCCGATCGGCCCCAACCCGCACGTCGTCGTCGCGTCGCCGGAGCACCCGCTCGCCGGTCGGTTCGGCATCCCCCTTGCGGAGCTCGCCGGCGAGACCTGGCTCGTGCGGGAGGAGGCCTCGGGCACCCGGCGGCTGGTCGACGAGTACCTGCTGAGCGCGGACATCGACCCGCCGATCACCACGATCGGCTCGAACGGCGCGATCGCCGCGGCGGCCATGGTCGGGCTCGGCGTGGGCCTCGTGCCGCTTATCAGCGTGCAGCAGCAGATCGACGGCGGCCGGGTCGTGCGCCTCGATGTCACGCCGGCGCCGCCAACGCGTGAGTGGTACGCGATCCTGCCGGCGCGGCGGCCCAGCCCGGCGGCGCGGACCCTGGCCGAGTTCCTCAGCGGGTCCTGAGGAAGGCGACGATCCGGTCGGCGACGCCGTCCGGGTCCTCGACGTGCAGCCAGTGTCCGACCCCGGGGCGCTCCTCGAGGTCGAGGCCGGCCGGGAAGCGGCCCGCGAAGCCCCGGAAACAGGCCGGCCGGATGCAGCCGTCGTCTGTGCCGTGGAGCATCAGGGTCGGCACGCGCACGTCGCCCGTCCCGCCCGAGGCCTCGAAGTCGTCGCGGTACCAGCGGTGGACGGCCTCGCCGACCCCGGGGCGGGCCAGGACGTCCTTGACCGCGTCCCATGCCTCGCGCTCGAGCCCGGGCGACCACTCGGCCTGGATCTGGTCGAGCCAGACCGGGTCGGCCGCGAGGCGCGCCGCGGCCCCGGAGTAGGCGAGGATCCAGGCGTAGGCTGCCGTCTTCTGCTCCTGCAGATCCATCCGGCGCGCTGCGAAGCCATCGGGGTGGGGGATCGCGAGCGAGACGACGCGGCCGACCCGCTCGGGGTGGTCGGCGCCGAGGTCGAGCGCGACGCAGCCGCCCCAGTCGTGGCCGACCACGGGGCAGGCGTCGAACCCGTGGGCGTCGAGGACGGCCACCATGTCCCGCGCCACGGCGGCCGTGCGGTAGTCGTCGACGGGCCCCGACGGGTCGTAGCCCGGCAGGCTCGGCACCAGGCAGCGGAAGCCGGCCGCGAGCAACCGCTCGACGAGCGGCCGCATGCCCTGCGGGCAGTCGGGAAAGCCGTGCAGCACGAGCACGGGATCGCCCGCGCCGACGTCCCAGACGGCGACGTCGCCGCGCGCCCGCACGATCCGCGGCTCGCCCCATCCCGTGCTCACAGCGTGGAGTAGCCCCCGTCGACCGGCAGGATCGCGCCGGTCAGCCAGCGCGCGTCGTCCGAGGCGAGGAAGAACGCCGCGCCGGCGATGTCCCCGACCTCGCCGAGGCGGGCCATCGGTGTGCGCCGCTCGAGGTCGGCGAGGCGCTCGGGCTCGTCCCACATGTCGCGCGTCATCGCGGTGCGCACCCAGCCCGGGCAGATCGCGTTGACGGTGATCATGTGCGGGGCCAGCTCGATCGCCAGCGTGCGCGTCAGCTGCACGACGGCGCCCTTGCTCATGTTGTAGTGGTTGCCGGTCTGCACGCCGGTGATGCCGGCGATGGAGGCGAGGGTGACGATGCTGCCGCCGCGATCCTGCTCGACCATCAGCCGCGAGGCCTCGCGGCAGGTCCACCAGACGCCGTCGACGTTGACGGACTGGACGCGCTTGTAGTCCTCCCAGGGCTCGTCGCGCAGGGGGTGCGCCTTCGGGGAGATGCCGGCGTTGGCCACGCAGGCGTCGAGGCCGCCGAAGGCCTCGACGGCCGTGGCCACGGCCGCGGCCACCTGCGCGCCGTCGGTCACGTCGCAGGGCGCCCAGACGGCGCGCCCGCCCGCCGCGGCGATCGCCTCGTGCGTGGGCACGGGCTCCTCCCAGCCGCCCGCGATCGGCAGCGGCTCGATGTCCGCGCAGACCACCGCCGCGCCCTCCGCCGCGTAGCGCAGCGCGATCGCGCGGCCGTTGCCGCTCGACGCGCCCGTCACGAGGGCCACCTTGCCCCGCAGCCGCTGATCCGCCATCCGTCAGTCCCCCTCCGCTCGGGTCTCCGCGGCGAGCGCGGCATCGCGCCCGCCGTCCAGTCGTATCGTCGCGCCGTTCAGGGACGGCTGCGCCAGCGCGAAGCCCACCGCCTCCGCCACCTCGTGCGGCGGCACGTCGTCCGCCACCGCGACCACGTTGGCCGCGAGGCCCGGCGTCGCGGCCGCGACCTCGGCCAGCATCGCGAGACCGGCCGCCACCACCGAGCGCGCACCGTCCCGGTGATCCGGCAGGACGGCGCTGGCGGGGCAGACGATCGCAACCCGCGTGGGCTCCCCGTCCCCGGCCGCCGCGCGCAGCGCGGCGATCGCCGGGGTCAGCGTGGCGTCGACGAGCGCGGCGAGGTCCCCGGAGGGCAGCGCGCCGACGGGTCCCGCGGGCGCGGGCAGCGCGACGACCACGAGCTCCACCCGTTCGCCCGCCGGCGGCTGCTCGCGCAGCGCGCGGGCCACGGGGCCGTCCGTCCCGATCACTTGGCGGCCCCTCACGCGGCACCGTCCTTCCAGCCCGTCGCCGAGGCCCGCATGCCGGCGTCGACGAGGAGTCCGACGCCCGTGATGCGGGCCGCGTCGGGGCCGGCGAGGAACGCGGCCGCGCCGGCGACGTCGGTCGCCTGCACGATCGCGCCGAGCGGCGGCGCCAGCCAGCCGTCGGTGGCGCCGGGGTTGCGGCGCCCGGCCGTGGTGGTCACCATCCCGGGCTCGGTGTCGCCCGGGCAGAGCGCGTTGACGCGCACGCCGTCGGGTCCCCACTCGGCCGCGAGGCAGCGCATCAGCTGCAGCACCATCCGCTTCGTGATCGAGTAGCCGGCGATCGCGGGCTCACCCCAGACGCCGGCGTCGGAGGCCGTCATCAGGATCGAGCCGCCGCTCGCGGCCAGGTGGGCGCGGGCGGCGCGCGCCTGGCGGTGGACCGCGAGCACATTGACCGCGAGAAGGAGCGCCCAGTCGTCGTCGGCGGTCCCCGGCAGGTTGCGGTCGGCGATCACGCCCGCGTTGAGGACGGTGCAATCGAGGCCGCCGAGCGCCTCGGCGGCGAGCGCCACCGGGTCGTGGCCGGGGTCGGCGACGTCGCCCACCACCGCGACCCCGCCGATCTCGTCGGCGATCAGGCCAGCCCGCTCGGCGCTGCGGCCGGCGACGGCGACCCGCCAGCCGTCGGCGGCAAGGCGCCGGCAGATGGCGGCGCCGATCCCACTGGTGCCGCCGGTGACGAGCGCGCGGGCGCTCACGGCAGCTCTCCGAGCGGGCGGCGCGCGGCGAGCCGCGCCGCGATCCGCCCGAGCCGGCGTGGATCGTCATCGACGAGCCACGGCTCGTCGGGACCGGTCGCGAGGGCGAGCTCGAGCCGGTCGCCCCGGGCGGCGAGGCCGATTCCGAGCGGCGAGCGCACGGCCGCTGCGCGCGCGGGCGCGGGCGCGACGACGGCGAGGGGAACGGCCTCCTCCTCGAAGGCGGCGCGCACGAGGCGGACGAGCTCGGCGTCATCCGTGGCCAGGACGACGGCGGGGGCGCTCATGCGGTCTCCGCGTGCAGAAGCACGAGCCCGACGGCGACCGCGGCCCGGGGGCCGTGACGGCCGAGGATGTCGCCGCGCGCGATCGCGAGGTCGAGGTCGGCGAGGGCCAGGGACACCTCGTCGACGACCTCCTGGTCCTCGGCGCAGCCGCCGACCAGCACGGCCAGCTCGCCGGCGGGCAGCCCGCCGACGGCCTCGGCGGCGCGCCGCAGGTTCGCGGCGATCACGTCGCGCTTGGCCGCGCGCCTGAGCCGCGCCCACAGCTCCGGCGGCAGCGCCGCCTCGAGCGGGTCCAGGGAGCCGTCCCGGCGCTCCGCGAGGCAGAGGTGCGCGACGCAGCGGGCCGGGGCGGGGCGCTCGAGGAACGTGCGGCCGCCGTCCTCGTGGCGCAGGATGAACGGGGTCTCGACGTGCACGGTGGGCAGCCGCTTGGCCTGCTCGGCACGGAGGTGGTCGACGCCGAGGATCGCGCCGCAGATGCGGTCGACGAGGTGCCCGGCGCCCGCGGCGGCGACGGCGCGCGCCGATCCGTCGAGCCCGACGTGGAGGTCGACGGTGCCGCCGCCCATGTCGATGACGATCGGCGCGTGGCCCGCACCCGGGGTGGTCGAGGCCCCCGCCACTGCGGCGGCGGTCTCGGCGCCGACCACCACGACCTCGCAGCCGGCGCGCTCCGCGAGGGCGGCCTCGAGCACGCGGTCGCCGCGCTCGGCGAGTACCGCGAGGCCGACGGCGCGTCGCGCGTGGAGCGCGAGCGCGAGGCGCGCATCGTCGTCGGGGGCGGGCAGCGGCGCCCAGAAGGCGTCGATCAACTCGGCGTCGACGCCTTCGACCCTGCGGACGGCGCCGTGCGCGGGCGGGGCGACGGCATGGTCGACCGCGACCTGCGACCCGTCCTGCAGCGTGGCGAGGGGCGGGGCGTCGCGGTGCGAGGCGCCCGACGAGGCCTCGCCGCGCACGGCGATCGCCGCGCGGTGCCCGACGAGGGCTCGGGCGGCGTTGCGCGCGCCGCGGGCTCGGGACGGGTCGAGGGCGAGGAGCACGGCGAGCCGCAGCGGGTCGGCGAGCTGCTCGACGACGCCGCCGGGCGGGGCCACCTCGATCGCGGCCCAGGCGCCGCGCGACAGATCGGCGGCGTCCGCGACCTCGTCGATGATCGGCAGGGTCCGGTCGACGCGGTTGCCGATCAGGACGCCGTCGTCGTTCGTCACGACGATCGCCGCGAGCCGCCAGCCGCGTTGGCGCGCGTCGTTGAGCCGTGCCGCGGCGGCGTCGAAGTCGAGCGGGGGCACGATCGGGATGACGGGGTCGCCCGCGGGGTCGCCCGTGAGGTCGTCGAGGTCGACGAGGCGCCCGGCGGCGGCGCCGAGGCCCGACGGGGTCGCGCTGACGGGCCGCGCGATCGCCACGCCGCCGAGGTCGCGCTCCTCATCGGCGGCCAGCTCGCGCAGGCCGGTCTCGACGGGATGCAGGTCGGCGAGCAGGATCCGGCTCGGCTCCTCGCCGAGCCGGCGGCTCGCCCGGATGATCAGGTCGAGCACGCCGTCGGCGGCCGCGGCGGACCCCTTCGCGCCGGTGGTGGGGCCGCGCGTGACGCTCAGGAACTCGGGCTCGCGGCCCGGGCTGAGGCGGGCGATCGCCACCTCGGTGGTGGCGTTGCCGACGTCGACGCCCGCGACGACCACGTCAGGAGATCAGCCCGCGGCGCAGGTAGTGGGTGCGCGCCTCGCGCACCAGCGCGGCGCAGCGGTTCGCCCCGCCCGCCGCGAGGGCCGTGGCGATCTCCTCGAGCTCGGCGGCCGAGGAGCGGCCGGGGCGCAGCGCGTCGTAGAAGCGCAGGACGTCGTCGTCGGCGAAGGTGGCGAGCTCGGCGCCGCGGCGCAGGTTCTCGGCCAGCTGTGGGTTGCCACCGCGCTCGGCGAAGTCGGCCTGGCGGAGCAGCGTCTGCGGGTCGATCGCGGCGTCCTGCGCGCTGACGCGGCCCGCGCGGACGGCCTCCACGGTCAGCTCGTCGGCGGTGCGGCCGGTCTGGGCGCGCACCTCGGAGCGGTGGTGCTCACCGAGGGGGTAGCTCAGCTCGGCCACGAGACCTCCACGGCCCGGGCGGGGCCGGGCTCGAGGCACGCGCTCTCGCGGGTGATCAGGGCGACGACCTTCGCGTGGTAGCGCGGGCCCATCGCCGCGCTCGACTCCGGCAGGATCACGGGCGCGGGCTTGCCGCCCTTCGCGTGGCGGGCCGCGTTGCGGCCGAGGGCGCGGAAGTGCTCGGGCCCGATCAGCGGGGCGACGCTGAGCAGCTCCAGGTTGGCGAGCACGGGCAGGTCGGCGCGGTGGATCAGGGACGTGCCCTTGCCCTGGATGCCGAGGGCGACGCCGCTGCCCGACAGGGTCGCGGCGGTCCAGCCGACCATGCCGAGGTCGAGGGAGTGGGTGACGCGCACGACGCGCGCGTGGACGCCCTCCTCCTCGATGCCCGCCAGCAGCTGCCGCAGAGCCTCGCCCACGGTGACGCCGGACAGGGTCAGCCAGACCTCCTTCGCGAAGGCCGGCGAGACGCCGATCACGACCTCGTCGGGGCGCACCTTGGCGGCGGCGGGGCCGGTCTCCTGGAGGGTCACGCAACCGGCGTGCGGCGCCTGCTCGGCGAGCAGGTCCGCGTGGGTGCGCTCCTGGCGCACGCGGGCGATCTCGGTCTGGCGCTCGGGCGAGACGCGGTAGCCGGTGCCGGGGCCCGTGTAGTCGTTCGGGTCGGTCAGGGCGCTGAGGACGCGCATCTCCTCGTCGAAGATCGCCGAGGTCTGCAGGTGGTCGCCGAATAGCCGCTGGCGGGTCATCTCGAGGACGCGCTCGGCCTCGACGTCGAAGCCGCGGGCGGCGAGCGCGCGCACGACGTCCAGGGCGGTGATGCCGCGCTCGATGACGGCGTCGCCCGCCGTGGCCGTGTCGTCGGTCTGCTCCTGGGCGACGTCGAGACTGCCGTGGGCGTGGACGACCCGCTCGACCTCGGCATCGTCGAAGGTCAGGAGTTCGAGCTCCTCGAGGACGGCCCGGCAGGCCTCGGCGGCGCGGCGGCGCAGCGGCAGGAGCGTCGCGTCGTCCCGCGAGCGCAGCGCCCCCTCGAAGCCCCAGTCGCGCTGGATCATCATGTAGTCGTCGATGTCCTCGGCGTTGAAGTTCGAGGGGCCGAAGGCATTGTCGTAGGTCGGGATCGACCCGAAGCCCGAGAACAGGAAGTCCGAACCGGCGAGGAGCAGCGGCAGGGTGTGCGCGGTGCGGCGGATGTCGGACGCACTCATCTGCGTGTCGTTGCCCGTGCAGGTCTCGAGGCCGTAGAGGGCCGCGAGCACGTTCTCGGCGAGGATCTCGCGCATGCCGTTCGGGACGGAGCCGGTCACGTTGATCCCGTCGATGCCGCCGTTCTGCGTGCCCTGGGAGCCGGCGGCGCGCGTCACGGCGAGGCAGCGCGCCTCGAGGTAGAGCATCGACTTGCCCTCGGCCGCGCCCATCAGCACCTCGGCGCCGGAGCCCGAGGTGAAGCGCATCTTCAGCCCGCGCGAGGCGTACGAGGCCGCGAGGAACGCCTTCGACCAGGGCGTGTCGTCGCCGTCGAGGAAGACGCGCTCCGTTCCGTAGACGGACACGGTCTCCGCGTAGGTGGTCAGCCCGCGCATGCCCAACTCCAGCTCGAGGCGCTCCTCGATCGCGCACTGCGTGAGGGCGCCGGGGGCGGGCACCTGGCTGCCGATCAGGAGCGCGAGGGCGACGAGCGGCGCGTCGCGCAGGACGGGCACCGTCGTCTCCAGCTCCCGGAACCCGAGTGCCACGGCGCTCGCCGCGTCGGCGGCGATCAGGAGCGGATGGTCGATGCGGTTCGTGACGTGGCCCTGGATCGAGGGGGTGCGGCGCGCGCGCATCTTCGCCATCGCCTGCATCAGCTCGAGCGGGCTGAGCAGGCTCAGGACGCGGGCCAGCTTGCCGGGCGTCGCGCCCTCGACGAGGCGCAGCACGTCGGTCCGGGGCACGTCCGTCGAGACGATCATCCGCGCCCAGCTGAGGTCGTCGATCCCCATCGCCTCCTCGGCCACCGTGGGGTCGATCGCGTGGGCGGCGAGGAAGGCGTCGATCAGGTCGAACTCGGCCTCGGGCGTGCCGTCGATCTCGACGATGCGGCCGTCCTCGACGCGGATCGACGGCTCCGGGTCGTGGGGGCTCGCGAACGCGATCAGGCCGAGCTCGGGGTACTCGGGCACGACGACGTCGCGGCTAACCGCACCGTCCTCGAGGAACGCGCTGCGCAACGATCGTCCGGGTGTCCCCTCCACGGGGCTAGATCGTACCGCGCCCCGGGATCTGCGACCATTGCGCGCGATGGCCATCCCCCGAACCTCCGCGCACTCGACGATGCTCGCGGTCGTCGGAGACTCGGCGAGCGGCAAGACCACGCTCACGCGCGGGCTCGCGCGGGTACTCGGCGAGGAGCAGGTGGCGCACCTGCCGACGGACGACTACCACCGCTACGACCGGGCGCAGCGCCGGGTGATGGCGATCACGCCGCTCGACCCGGAGGCCAACTACCTCGACATCCTCGAGCGCGACCTCGAGACGCTCGGCGAGCTGCGTCCGGTCCTGAAGCCGACGTACCGGCACGCGGACGGGACGCACGGCCCGCCGGAGTACCTCGTGCCCGGCCCCTACACCGTGGTTGACGGGCTGCTCTGCCTGTCCACGGACGGCCTGCGGCGGTGCTTTGACTGCGCGGTCTACATGGATCCGCCCGAGGAGCTCCGCCGCGAGTGGAAGCTGATCCGCGACACGACTCGGCGCGGCTACACGACCGACGAGGTGCTGGACGAGATGGACCGGCGCGAGCGCGACTCGGTCAGGTGGGTGCGCCCGCAGCGCGCGTTCGCGGACCTCGTGATCACGTTCCGGCGGGGCGGCGACCCCGAGGAGAAGAACCTGGATGCGGAGATCCTGCTGCGTCCGACGGTGCCGCACCCGGACCTCTCGGGGCTGGGCGGGTCCGCCCCCGGCGACTTCACGATCCAGCAGCTGCCCCACGGCGAGCAGCTCCTGACGGTGCCCGGAATGCTGCCGCAGGGTCGGGCGGAGGAGATCGAGACGGCGATCTGGGAGCGCCTGCACTTCGCCCGCCACCTGCAGCTCGACCGGCTCGGCCAGTTCACCCGCGGCATGGACCTGTTCCGGTCGGATGCGCTCGCGATCACCCAGCTGCTCGTGCTCTACCAACTGGTCACCGCGCGTGCGACGCGCGCCCTCGATGTGGCCGGCGCGCCATTGCGCGGCGGCGGCGACGGCTGACCCGCCGCGCCGCCTATCGTTCACGGCGGCAGGGGCGTAGCTCAGCGGTAGAGCAGCCGGCTCATAACCGGTAAGGCCCTGGTTCGAATCCAGGCGCCCCTATCGCCTCAGTGCGCCGCCGGCCCGGGCGGGGGCAGCGCGGGGTCGACGAGGTGCGCCGCGCGGACGCCGCTGCGGATCGCACCCTCCATGTAGCCCGACCAGACGTCGTCGGTGTGCTCGCCGGCGAGGACGAGCGGCCCGTGCGCGCGGCGTAGGGCGTCGCCGTCGGGGCGCGACCCCGGTGGCACGCAGCTGTAAACGCCGCGCGCGTAGGGATCGTCATGCCAGGTCTGCACGCCGGCCGCCGCGAGGTCGAGCGGCAGGTCGGGGAGCATCTCGCCGATGCGCTCGACCCATGTCGCCGGCCCTGCGTCGACCTCGAGGCGCTCCAGCATCGGCATGGAGCCGGCGAACCCGGCGAGGATCGGCCGGAGGCCCGCGTCACCCTCGTTCGCCGTCCACACCCAGTAGTCGCGGTGCGCGTCGAGGTGGGCCTGCGGGTCGACGTCGCCGGTCAGCGGCACGAACAGCTTGGCGGCCTGCGCGACCCCGAAGCCGGCCGCGGCGTCCCGCACGGGGGCGGGCAGGGCGTCGGCGAAGGGCGCGTCCCCGAGCAGCGCAAGCGGCACCGCGAGCACGATCCGGGCCGCCGCGTAGGTGCCGACGGCGGTGGTGCAGCGGACCCCGTCTGGGTCGATGTCGAGGGCGGTGACCGGCTCGCCGAGCCGGACCCGCGCGCCGAGGTGCTCGGCGAGGGCGCGGGCCGGCGCGTCCGAGCCCGCGCCGATCCGGAGCGAGTCGGCGTCGTCGGGGGCCTCGGCGAGCATCGACAGGTGCGTGGCGGCGAGGCCGGTGGCGGGGGTGCCGGCGGTGCACTCGATCCGCGCTCTGAACGCCGTGCGCACGCCGTCGGTCACGTCGAGGCGGGCGAGGGCGTCGGCGACCGAAAGATCGGCGGCGCCGTCGCCGAGTTCGGCGAGCAGGTCGCGCACCGCGGCGCGGCCCCGGACGATCGCCTCCTGCGGCACGGGCGGCCCGCCGATGGGGCGCCGGTCGTGGTAGCTCATCCCGGCGCGCACGAGCTCGATGCCGAAGCGGGCGCACAGCGCGATCAGCTCGTGCTGGGCCTCCTCGACCCACTCGGCGCCGCGCTCGATGCGGGCGCCGTTGGCCGCGCGGTCCGACCAGGTGCGCCCGCCGACCCGGTCGCGGGCCTCGAGGACGGTCACGTCCCAGCTGGCGGCGACGAGGCGGTCCGCTGCGGTCAGCCCGGCGAGGCCGGCTCCGATCACGATCGCGCTGCGCTCCATAGCCGGGAGCCTACCGGCTGCGCCGTGGCCTAGAGTGGCGCGCGTGGAGCCCCGCCCCGACATCCCCGTCGACACGTTCGCCGCCGTCGACATGCGGGTGGGGGAGGTGCGCGAGGTGCTGCCCTTCCCGGAGGCCCGCACGCCGGCCTGGCGGATCCGCGTCGACTTCGGGCCCGTCCTCGGGGAGCGCTGGACGAGCGCGCAGGTCACGAACTACCCCGCCGAGGCGCTCCTGGGGCGGCGGGTGGTCGGTTGCGTCAACCTCGGCGTGCGCCGGATCGCGGGCTTCGAGAGCCAATTCCTGCTGCTCGGGTCGATTCAGGCGGACGGGACGGTGCTCCTGCTCGACGCGGATCCCGCGGCCGAGCTCGGCGCGCCCGTGGCCTAGCGGTTGAGCAGGTAGACGACGCCGGCGGCGAGCAGGTTCGGTGCGCGCTCGGAGAGGCCGCCGACCGGGCGGCCGCCGTCGTCCAGCAGGATCCGCTGCTCGACCCGGAAGCCCTCGGCGCCGGCCAGGGCCTCGAAGTCGGTGATCGAGCAGAGCCGGATGTTCGGGGTCTCGTGCCAGGCGTAGGGGAGGAGCGGTGAGACCGGCATGCGTCCCTTGGCCGCGAGCTGGGCGCGCAGCCGCCAGTGCCCGAAGTTCGGGAAGGAGACGATGCCGCGGCCGGCGACGCGGTGCATCTCGCGCAGGATCAGCGCCGGGTTGCGGACGGCCTGCAGAGTCAGCGACATGATCACGATGTCGAAGGCGTCGTCTGCGAGGTCGCCGAGGCCCTCGTCGATGTCGTCCTGCAGGACGGGCACGCCGCGGGCCATGCAGGCGAGCACGCCGTCGTCGGAGATCTCGACGCCGAGGACGTCGTTGCCGCGCCGCATCAGCTCTTCGAGCAGGGCGCCGTCGCCGCAGCCGAGGTCGAGCACGCGCGCGCCGGGCGGCACGAGGGACGCGATGACGTCGAGGTCGGGGCGCATCAGCGGGCCTCGGCGAGCGCACGGTCCAGGTAGGCGGCGACGGTGCGGTGGTACTCCGGCACCTCGAGCAGGAACGAGTCGTGGCCGTGCGGCGAGGCGATCTCGCGGAACGTGACGGGCACGCGGTGCGCGGTCAGGGTGCGCACGACCTGCTTGGAATGCGACGTGTCGAAGCGCCAGTCCGTGTCGAAGGAGAGGACGAGGAAGCGCGTGCGGCAGCGGGCGAGACGCTCGCGCACCCGCGTCGGGTCGGCGAACGGGTCGAAGTAGTCCATCACGCGCGTCAGGTACAGGTAGGAGTTCGCGTCGAAGCGGTCGAGGAACGCCTTGCCCTGGTGCTGCAGGTAGGACTCGACCTGGAAGTCGACGCCGAGGTCGAAGCGCGGCTCGTCGCGGTCCTGGATGCGGCGCCCGAACTTCTGCCGCATCGACTCCTCCGACAGGTACGTGATGTGGGCCATCATCCGCGCCACGGACAGGCCGTGGTCGGGGCCCCGACCCGTGCCGTAATAGTCACCGTCCTGGAAGTCGGGGTCGTTCATGATCGCCGCGCGGGCGACGGCGCTGAAGGCGATGTTCTGGGCCGACAGGCGCGCGGTCGCGCAGACGACGATGCCGTTGTTGAGCTCGTCGGGGTGGTCGAGCGCCCACTGCAGGACCTGCATGCCGCCGAGCGAGCCGCCGATCGCGGCCAGGACCCGCTCGACCCCGAGGTGCGCGAGCAGGCGCCGCTGCACGCGCACGAGGTCGGAGACGGTGAAGAGGGGGAAGCGCAGGCCGTACGGCTCGCCCGTGGCCGGGTCGGTCGAGGACGGGCCGGTCGTGCCCTGGCAGCCGCCGAGCAGGTTCGACGAGAGCACGAACAGGCGGTCCGTGTCGACCGGCTTGCCCGGCCCGATCAGGGTGTCCCACCAGCCGGGGCGTGTCGGGTCGCCGTGGTGGCCCGCCGCGTTGGCGTCGCCGGTCAGGGCGTGGCAGACCACGACGACGTTGCCGTCGCCGGGTGCGCGCTCCCCGTACGTCTCGTAGGCCACCTCGACGGGCGCGAGGGTCTCGCCCGAGTCGAGCACGAGCGGGTCGTCCTCCGTGTAGAGGACGACCCGCTGCGTCTCGACGAGTCCGAGGGAGCGCCGCGTGTCGTCGGTCGCTCCCACGGGTCCTACTTCGAGGCCGCCAGGGCCTGGTCGATGTCCGCGATCAGGTCGGCGACGTTCTCGATGCCGATCGACAGGCGCACCATGTCCGGGCCGACGCCGGCCGCCGCGAGCTCTTCGTCGTTGAGCTGGGAGTGCGTGGTCGACGCGTTGTGGATGGCCAGGGAGCGTGCGTCGCCGATGTTCGCGAGGTGCGTGAAGATCGAGAGCGCCTCGATGAACTTGCGGCCCTGGTCGCGGCCGCCCTTGACGCCGAACGAGAGGATGCCGCCGAAGCCCTTGCCCTGGTCGAGGACCTTGACCGCGTTGGCGTGGTAGGCGTCGTCCGCGAGGCCCGGGTAGTTGACCCAGGCGACGTCGGGGTGCGCCTTGAGGTGCGTGGCGATCGCCAGCGCGTTGGCCGACTGGCACTCGATCCGGAGCGGCAGGGTCTCGAGGCCCTGCAGGATCAGGAACGCGTTGAATGGCGACAGCGCGGCGCCCGTGTTGCGCAGGAGCACCGTGCGGATGCGCCCGATGTAGGCCGCAGGGCCGAGGGCGTCCGACCAGACGACGCCGTGGTACGACGGGTCGGGCTGGGTCAGGCCGGGGAAGCGCTCCGCGTTCGCGACCCAGTCGAACTTACCGGAGTCGACGATCACGCCGGCGATCGTGGTGCCGTGCCCGCCCATGTACTTGGTGGCGGAGTGGACGACGATGTCGGCGCCCTGGCCGATGATCTGGGCCAGGATCGGGGTCGCCATCGTGTTGTCGACGATCAGGGGCAGGCCCTGCGCGTGCGCGGCGTCCGCCCAGGCGGCGATGTCGACGACGTTGATGCGCGGGTTGCCGACGGTCTCGGCGAACACGAGGCGGGTCTTGTCGTCGACCAGCTCGGCGACCTTCGACGGGTCGTCGGGGTCGGCGAAGCGGACCTCAATGTCGTACTGCGGCAGCGTGTGCGCGAACAGGTTGTACGTGCCGCCGTAGAGGGTCGAGACGCTGACGATGTTGTCGCCAGCGCGGCAGATGTTCAGCACCGAGTAGGTGACGGCGGCCTGGCCGGAGGCGATCGCGCAGGCCGCGATGCCGCCCTCGAGGGCGGCGATGCGCTGCTCCATCACGTCCCAGGTGGGGTTCATGATGCGCGTGTAGATGTTGCCGGGCACGGCCAGCGCGAACAGGTCGGCGGCGTGCTGGGCGTCGTTGAATTCGTAGCTCGTCGTCTGGTAGATCGGGACGGCCACGGCGTTCGTGGTGGGGTCCGGGCTCTGCCCCGCGTGGAGCGCGAGGGTCTCGGGCTTGTGGGTGCTCATCGTGCGGTCGTCTCCTTGCCTGTCGGCGTCGCGTCCCGGTGGGGGGTCGCCCCGGGAACCTCTCCGGGGCGGCGGCGCCGCGGCTTCGTCCGCGACGACGGCTGGCCATCTTCCGCTCGCCCGCCCGGGACTGTGGTCGGGTCCGCGCTGGATGTAGCACCTGACGGGCGTCGCCCCGGTTGCTGTCGCGTCGTCGGGCCAGGTCCCTCGGCGACTCGTGATGGTTCGCGTGCGGCAGATTAGCAATCTGCGGGGATCCGTCAAGCACGCCGGACCGGGGCCGACCCGCCGACGGAATCCGCGCCGGTGCCGTACCATGCAGGTGCAGCGGTCGCACATGGCGGCCGTCCGAGATCCGTCCACGAGGTGAAGGACATGTCCGAGCAGGGCACCACGCGCATCAAGAGCGGTCTGGCGGAGATGCTGAAGGGCGGCGTCATCATGGACGTCGTCGACGCCGAGCAGGCCAAGATCGCCGAGGACGCGGGCGCGTGCGCCGTCATGGCGCTCGAGCGCGTGCCCGCCGACATCCGCGCCGACGGCGGCGTCGCCCGCATGTCGGACCCCGAGATGATCATCGGGATCCAGGAGACCGTCTCCATCCCCGTGATGGCGAAGGCCCGCATCGGCCACTTCGTCGAGGCGCAGGTCCTCGAGAGCCTCGAGGTCGACTACATCGACGAGTCCGAGGTGCTGACGCCGGCCGACGAGGCGCACCACATCGACAAGTGGAAGTTCACCGTGCCGTTCGTCTGCGGCGCGACGAACCTCGGCGAGGCGCTACGCCGGATCGGCGAGGGCGCCGCGATGATCCGCTCGAAGGGCGAGGCCGGTACCGGCGACGTCGTCGAGGCGGTCCGCCACATCCGCTCGATCACGGGCGAGATCCGCCAGCTCCAGGCCATGGACCCGGACGAGCTCTACACGCGCGCCAAGGAGCTCCAGGCCCCGCTCGCGCTGGTCCAGGAGACCGCGCGGCTCGGCCGGCTGCCCGTCGTCCTGTTCACCGCGGGTGGCGTCGCCACCCCGGCGGACGCGGCGCTGATGATGCAGCTCGGCTCCGACGGCGTCTTCGTCGGCTCCGGCATCTTCAAGAGCGGCGACCCCGCCAAGCGCGCCCGCGCCTGCGTCGAGGCCGTCACGCACTTCCGGGACGCCGCCAAGATCGCGGAGGTCTCGAAGGGCCTCGGCGAGGCGATGGTCGGCCGCAGCGCGAAGTCGATCCCCGAGGCGGAGCTGCTCGCCGGACGTGGCTGGTAGCGCGCCGCGCGTCGGCGTGCTCGCCCTGCAGGGCGCCTTCCGGGAGCACGTCCAGGCGCTCGCGCGGCTCGGTGCCGACGCGGTCGAGGTGCGCAGCCCCGCGGACGTCGCGGACGTCGACGCCCTCGTCCTGCCGGGCGGCGAGTCCACCACGATGGACCTCCTGCTCGGCACGAGCGGCCTGCGCGAGCCCCTCGGCGCGGCGATCGCCGGCGGCCTGCCCGTCCTCGGCACCTGCGCGGGCCTGATCCTGCTGGCCCGCGACCTCGAGGACGGCGCCGACGGCCAGCGCACCTTCGCCGCCCTCGACGTGACGGCCCGCCGCAACGGCTACGGCCGGCAGGTCTCGTCGTTCGAGGCCGACCTCGACCTCGCCGACGAGGCGGTGCCCATGCGCGGCGTCTTCATCCGCGCGCCCCGCATCACGCGCGCCGGGCCGGGCGTCGAGGTGCTGGCCGCGCTCCACGACGAGCCCGTCTGCGTGCGCTCCGGCCCTATCATGGCGGCGACGTTCCATCCCGAGCTGACCGGCGACGACCGGCTGCACGCCCGCTTCCTCGCGGGCCTCGCTTCCTGACCCCCACGGAGGACCCGCGATGTCCGGCCATTCCAAGTGGTCCACCATCAAGCACAAGAAGGCCGCGACCGACAAGAAGCGCGGCCAGATGTTCTCGAAGCTGTCGCGCGCGATCATGGTCGCCGCCAAGGAGGGCGGTCCCGACCCCGACGGCAACGCGGCGCTCGCCAACGCGATCGTCAAGGCGAAGGCCTACTCGCTGCCGAAAGACAACATCGAGCGCGCGATCCAGAAGGGCGCGGGCGGGGGCGAGGGCGAGCACTACGAGACGGTGGTCTACGAGGGCTTCGGCCCGGGCGGCGCCGCGCTCGTCGTCGAGGCGCTGACCGACAACCGCAACCGCACCGCGGCCAACGTGCGCAGCATCTTCACGAAGGCGGGCTGCTCGCTCGGCAATCCCGGCTCCGTGGCCTGGAAGTTCGACAAGAAGGGCGTGATCGCGCTCGACGGCGTCGCCGACGGCGATGAGCTCCTGCTCGCGGCCGCCGACGCGGGCGCGGAGGACGCCGATGGCGAGGACGGGATCTACTCGGTCACGACCGACCCGGCCGCGCTTGGCGCGGTGCGCAATGCGCTCGAGGCCGGCGGCTACGCCGTCGCGAGTGCCGAGCTGACCCTGGTGCCGAAGCAGGCGCCCGACATCGACGACGAGGACGCGCGCAAGCTGCTCAAGCTCGTCGACGCCCTCGAGGACGACGACGACGTCCAGGACGTCGTGTTCGACGCCGAGATCCCCGACACGGTCCTGGCCGAGCAGTAGCGGTCCCGTGGCCGCGCCGGTCATCCTCGACTGCGACCCGGGGATCGACGACGCGGTCGCGATCCTGCTGGCGCTCGCGAGCCCCGAGCTCGACGTGCTCGCCGTCACCACCGTGGCGGGCAACGTGCCCCTCGCGAACACGACCGCCAACGCGCTGCGCGTCCTCGATCTCGCCGGGCGCCCCGAGCTGCCCGTCGGGCGCGGCGCCGAGCGCAGCCTCGTGCACCTGCCCGCCGACGACTCGAAGGAGACCCACGGCGAGACGGGCCTCGACGGCTCCGGCCTGCCCGACGCGTCGCGCGGCCCGGGCCCCGAGCACGCCGTCGACCTGATCGCGCGGCTCGCGACGGATCGGCCCGGCGAGATCACGCTCTGCGCGGTCGGACCGCTGACCAACGTGGCGCTCCTCGCCGCGCTCCGGCCCGAGGCCTTCCAGGCGCTGCGCCGGATCGTCGTGATGGGCGGCGCGGCCACGGGCGGCAACATGTCCCCGTACGCGGAGTTCAACGTCTGGTACGACCCGGAGGCCGCGGCGCGCGTCGTCGCCTCCGCGCACGACCCCGTCCTTGTCGGCCTCGACGTCACGCGCCGCGCCCGCCTCGGCGCGGCCGAGATCGACGCGATCGCCGCGCTGCCGGTGCTCGGCGGCCCCGTCAGCGGGATGCTGCGCTTCTACATGCGCAAGCACGTCGACTGGTACGGCGAGGAGGTCGTCTTCCAGCACGACGCCCTCGCCGTCGCTCACCTGGTCGACCCGGGGATCCTCGAGCTCGCCCACTGCCACGTCGAGGTGGACACCTCGTTTGGGCCGGCGCGCGGGGCGACCCTCGTCGACCGGCTCGGCGTCTTCGGCGGCCACGCCAACGCGCACTGGGCGGTCGACGTCGACGTGGAGCGCTTCCGGGCGCTGCTGCTCGGGCGGCTCGCGGCGCTGGCCGCCGCGCGCTAGCGCGCGGCGGGCGGCGGATCGCCCGGCTGCCACGCCGCCGCCGGGTACTCGGCCTGGTCGCCGCGGTGCTCGCCGATCGTGAGGATCCGCAGGTCCTGGTCCGTGTCGTTGACGAACTGGTGCGGGCGCTCGGGCCCCTCGCGCTTCGCGAAGAAGTCGCCGGGGCCGACCCGGAAGGCGTCGTCGCCGACCATCAGGACGCCCGTGCCGGAGAGGACGAGGAAGCACTCCTCCTCCTCGTGGTGCCAGTGGAACTTCGTGGAGCGCTCGCCGGGCCGCACGACGTCGACGTTGACGCCGATGCGCCGGAGCCCCGCGTGCTCGCCGAGTCGGGTCGAGAGGCCGAAGGTCTCGCCGCCGGGCTCGTACTCGCCCTCGCCGGTCGGTGCCTCCTCGGCGCGGGCCAGCCAGCCGGGGCGGCCGTCGGCGCGCTCGCGCAGGCGCTCGGCGGGGCGGCCGGCCATGGTCGACACGGCCCACTCGCCCGCGGGCAGGGTGCGCGTCTCGATCCAGCGGGCGGCCGACTGGTCCTCGCCGACCTCGACGCAGACCGCCTCCCACTCGCCCTCGCCGTCGACGAGGAGGAAGGTGCCGTCCCGTCCGGTGGCGCGCACCAGCTCCTCGGCGGCCGCCTCGACGTCCGGCCACCAGCGGGGGTGGCGCTCGATGAAGGCGATCCGACGCGGGGGGCGCTCGGCCATGCGGCGCATGGTACGGCACCGGTGCGGCGACCGGGTGCCTTCGTAGACTCAGTCCATGGTGATCCTCGGGCTCGACCCGGGCACGGCGGCGACCGGCTGGGGCGTCGTCAGCGCGGAGGGAAGCCGGCTGCGGTCGGTCGACTACGGCTGCATCCGCACCGATGCCCACACCCCGCCCGAGGAACGCCTCGCCGTGATCGCGCGGGCACTCGACGAGCTCCTCGAGCGGTTCCAGCCCGACGCGGTCGCCGTCGAGGAGGTCTACGTCGGGGGCAACCCGCGCACCGCGCTCGCCGTCGGTCAGGCCCGCGGCGCGGCCCTGACCATGGCCGGGCTGCGCCACATCGCCGTCGCCGAGTACACCGTCTCCCAGATCAAGACCGCCGTCTCGGGCTATGGCCGGGCGGACAAGCGCCAGGTGCAGCTGATGGTGGGCGCGGTCCTCGGCCTGCCGGAGCCGCCGAGCCCGGACCACGCCGCCGACGCCCTCGCGGCCGCGATCTGCCATGCGGGCCAGGGGCCGCTCCAGCAGAGGCTGCGCGCCACCGGGGTGCGCGGGTGATCGGCCACGTCCGGGGCGTCGTCGCCGACCGCGAGGGCGACACCGTCGTCGTCGACGTCGGCGGCGTCGGCTACGAGCTGACCGCGACCCTCGCGGCGCTGGCCCGCTGCGAGCCGGGCGCCGAGGTCGCCGTGCCCACGTACCTGCACGTGCGCGAGGACGCCCTGCAACTGTTCGGCTTCGGTAGCGAGGCGGAGCGGCGCGTCTTTCGCCTCCTGATCGGCGTCAACGGCGTGGGGCCGAAGCTGGGGCTGGCGATCGTCTCCGCCCACGCGCCCGAGCGGATCGAGAGCGCCGTGCTGCTCGGCGACGTCGCGCTCCTCTCCAGTGTCAGCGGCGTCGGCAAGAAGACGGCGGAGCGGATCTGCCTCGACCTCAAGGACCGCATCGACGGCGCCGGGGCCGGCACGTCCGCCGCCCCGGGCGCGGCCGCCGCCCCGGCCGACCCGCATCGCGAGGCCCGCGACGCCCTTGTCGCGCTCGGCTACGCCCCGGGGGACGCCGAGGCGGCGCTGGCCGGCGCCGACGGCACCACCGAGGAGCGCGTCAAGGCCGGCCTCGCGGCGCTCGGCGGGGGCCGCGGATGACGGACGACCCGCAACGGCTGATCGACGGCGAGGAGGAGCCCGGCGAGCACGAGGCCGAGGGTGGCCTCCGGCCCCAGCGGCTCGACGAGTTCGTCGGCCAGGAGCACGCCGTCCGCCAGCTCGAGACCTTCGTCGCCGCGGCGCGCGGACGCGGCGAGCCCTGCGACCACGTGCTGCTCGCCGGGCCGCCCGGCCTCGGCAAGACGAGCCTCGCGCACATCGTCGCGATCGAGATGGAGAGCCGCATCCACACGATCTCGGGGCCGGCGCTGGAGCGCAAGGGCGACATTGCGTCGATCCTGACCGCGCTCGAGCCGCGCGACGTCCTCTTCGTCGACGAGGTGCACCGGCTCCCGCGCGCGATCGAGGAGCTCCTGTACCCGGCGATGGAGGACGGCGCGATCGACATCGTGATCGGGCAGGGCCCTGGCGCGCGCACCCTGCGCCTCGACCTCGCGCCCTTCACCCTGATCGGGGCGACGACCCGGGCGGGCCTCCTGACCACCCCGATGCGCGACCGCTTCGGGATCTCGCTGCGGCTCGAGTACTACCGCCCCGAGGAGCTCGTGCTGATCATCCGTCGCTCCGCGGGCATCCTCGCCGTCGCCCTCGACGACGCCGCCGCCGAGGAGATCGCCCGGCGCTCGCGCGGCACGCCGCGCGTCGCCAACCGGATCCTGCGGCGTGTCCGCGACGTCGCGCAGGTGCGCGGCTGGGACCTCGTCGACCGGGCGGGCGCGCTCGAGGCGCTCGACCTGCTCGGCGTCGACGAGGACGGCCTGGACCGCGCCGACCGCGAGTACCTGCGGGCCGTCGCCGAGCGCTTCGGAGGCGGGCCCGTCGGACTCAACACCCTGGCGGTCGCCCTCGGCGAGGACGCGGGCACGCTCGAGGAGGTCTACGAGCCGTACCTGATCCAGCAGGGCCTGATCCAGCGCACCGCCCGCGGCCGCGTCCTGACGGAGCGAGGCCGCGTGCTGACGGGCATGCCGGCCGACCCGGGCCTGCCGAGCCTGCTCGACTAGGTCAGGGGCCGCGCCGCTCGCGTTCGACGCGGAGGCTGTGCTCGACCGCGTCGAGCGCCTCGCGTAGGTCGCGGAGGCGGCCCTCGAGGTCGGCGGTGTCACCGCCCGCGCGGATCCGCTCCTCCTCGCGCACCTCCTCGAGGCTGCCGATCATGATCCCGAGCAGCAGGTTGAGGACGACGAACGTGCCGAGCAGGATGAACGACAGGAAGAACAGGAGCGACGCGAAGGGGCGGGCCGCGAACACCGTCGCGAACAGGGAGTTCCAGCCCTCGAGCGTGAGGATGCTGAACAGGGTCAGGCTGGCGAGGCCGATGTTGCCCCAGTTCGTGGGATCGACGTCGCCAAAGAGCGTCCAGCCGACCATGCCGTAGAGGAAGACGAGCAGGCCCGTGATGATCACGAGTCCTGCGGCGGGGCGGATCGCCCGCGCGGCGCCGCGCAGGAGTACGCGCACGTCGGGCAGCGACTTGAGAAGGCGCGCGACCCGCAGGAGGCGCAGGATCCGCAGGAGTGCGGCGTTCTCGCGCACGCCGGGGATGAAGAGGGCGGCGATGATCGCGAAGTCGAACAGGTTCCAGCCGGAGCGGAAAAAGCGCTGCGGCTTCGTGCCGCAGGCCACGAGGCGCACCGCGAGCTCGATGATGAAGATCGCGGTGAAGAGGGTGTTGAGGGCCTCGAGCTGCCTGCCGTAGCCCTCCATCGCAGCGTCGAACGTCTCGACGCCGAGCACGATCGCGTTGAGCAGGATCACCGCGATGATCGCGTTCTGGAACCGCTCGGACTCCGCGATCCGCTCGAAGCGGGCAGAGAAGGTGCCGGTCGCCGTGCCCTCCACGGCGGGCAGGATACCGCGACCCGTCCAGCGGGTAGGGTCCGGGGGTGCGCCTCGACGACCTCGACTACGAGCTGCCGCCCGATCTGATCGCGCAGGAGCCCGTGGAGCCGCGCGACGCGAGCCGGCTGCTCGTGGTCGACCGCGCGACGGGGGCGCTCGCCGACCGCGTCTTCTCGGAGCTTCCGTCGCTCCTGCGCCCCGACGACGTGGTGGTCGTCAACACGACGCGGGTGATCCCCGCGCGGCTGCGGCTCCGGCGCGCCACGGGCGGGGCCGCCGAGGCGCTCCTGCTCGAGGCCCGCGCCGACGGCGACTGGGAGGCGCTGGTGCGCCCCGCGCGGCGCCTCAGACCCGGGGAGCGCCTCGCGGCGGCGGGGCTCGAGGTCGAGGTCATCGAGCTGCGCGACGCCGGGGAGGCCGTCGTGCGCCTGCATGCGGAGGGCCCCCTCGAGGTGGCGCTCGCGCGGGCCGGTGAGATGCCGCTGCCGCCCTACATCGGAAAGCCGCTCGCCGACCCTGAGCGCTACCAGACGGTCTATGCGGCCCAGCCGGGCTCGGCCGCGGCGCCGACGGCCGGCCTGCACTTCACTGCGGAGCTGCTCGACCGGGTGCGCGCGGCGTGCCGCGTCGAGGAGGTCGAGCTGCAGGTCGGGCTCGACACGTTCCGGCCCGTGCAGGCCGACGACCTCAACGGGCACGCGATGCACTCGGAGCGCTACGCCGTCGACTCCGCGGTGCGCGAGCGCCTGCTCGCGGCCCGGGCGGACGGCGGGCGGATCGTGGCCATCGGCACCACGACGGTGCGCGTGCTCGAGACGATCGCGGACCCCGTCGCCCCCGACCGCGGCCGCACGGCGCTCCTGATCCAGCCGGGGCACCGCTTCCGCCTGGTCGACGCGCTCGTCACCAACTTCCACCTACCGCGCTCGACCCTGCTTGCGCTGGTCATGGCCCTGGGCGGCGAGTCCGCGCTGCGGGCCGCGTACGCTCACGCCGTGCGGGAGCGCTACCGGTTCTACTCCTTCGGCGACGCGATGCTGATCGCGTGAGCGCGCCCGGCGACTTCACCCTCGAGGCGACGGACGGGACGGCCCGTGCCGGCGTGCTGATGACCGCGCACGGGCCCGTGCAGACGCCCGTCTTCATGCCGGTCGGCACGCTCGGGACGGTCAAGGGCGTCGACCCGGCCGAGCTCCGCGCGGTGGGCACGCAGATCCTGCTCGGCAACACCTACCACCTGCACCTGCGCCCCGGCGAGGACCTCGTGGCCGAGCTCGGCGGGCTGCACCGCTTCATGGGCTGGGACGGGCCGATCCTGACCGACTCGGGCGGCTTCCAGGTCTTCTCGCTCGCGCACACTCGCACCGTCGACGACGACGGGGCCACCTTCCGGAGCGCCTACGACGGCGACCTCGTGCGCCTGCGGCCCGAGGATGCGATGCGGATCCAGGCCGACCTCGGCTCCGACATCGCGATGTGCCTCGACGAGGTCCCTGCGGCCGACGCGCCGCTCGCGGAAGTGGCGCGGGCGGTCGAGCGTACGACGCGCTGGGCGGAGCGCTGCCGCGCCAGCCCCGCGGCGCCTGGACAGCTGCGCTTTGGGATCGTCCAGGGCGGCACCGATTCGGCCCTGCGCGCCCGCAGCGCCGCGGACCTGATGGACATCGGCTTCCACGGCTACGCGATCGGCGGGCTCGCCGTGGGCGAGGAGCGCGACGAGATGTTCCGGGTCGCGGCCCAGACGGCGGCCCTCCTGCCGGTCGAGCGGCCGCGCTACTTCATGGGCATCGGGGACCCCGAGGGGATCCTGCGGGTGATCGCGGCGGGCGTGGACATGTTCGACTGCGTGCTGCCCACGCGGCTGGGGCGCACCGGGGCCGCGCTGACCGCGCGCGGGCGGCTCAACCTGCGCAACCGCGCCTACGCGCGCGACCCGCTCCCGCTTGATCCGGACTGCGGCTGCCCGACCTGCACGCGCTTCTCGCGCGCCTACATCCGGCACCTCGTGGCGCAGCGCGAGCTGCTCGGCATGCGGCTTCTCTCGGTGCACAACATCGCCTTCCTGCTAGCCTTGGCCGCGCAGGTGCGGGAGGCCATCGTGGCGGGACGCTTCGACGACTTCCTGCGCGAGGCCCTTGTGAGACTCGCGGGAGACGACTGACGTGAACCAGCAGCTGATTCTGCTCCTTGTCGTTATGGCGGCGCTGTTCTACCTGCTCATCTTCCGGCCGCAGCAGCGCGCGAAGCGCCAGCGCGAGGAGCTCGACCGCTCGCTCGACGTCGGCCGGCGCGTGGTCACGATCGGCGGCCTGCACGGCGAGATCAGGGCGATCGACGCCGACACCGCCGACGTCGAGATCGCCGACGGCGTCGTCGTCACCTTCGACCGCCGTGCCATCTCCGCGACGGCCCGTCCCGAGGATGAGGCGTCCGACGAGGACGAGGACGACGAGGACTACGAGGATGACGAGGACCTCGGCGACGAGGTCGACGAGGTCGACGCCGGGGCGGTCGCGGACGCGGCGGCCCACGACGACGCCGGTGCGGGCGCGGACGCGGACGAGCCGTCCGCCGGGGACGCCGAACGCCCCGCCTGAGGCCGATGCTCCGCCGCAGCACGTTCCTGATCCTCGTCGCCGTGCTCGCGCTGCTCGTGGGCACCGGCGTCCTGTCGTTCCTGCGCGTGCCCGTGCTCGGGCTCGATCTGCAGGGCGGCGCCGAGGTGACCCTCGAGGCCCAGCCCGAGAAGGGGCAGGAGGTCACCGAGGAGCAGATGAACCAGGCGGTGCAGATCCTGCGCAACCGCGTCGACGCCCTCGGCGTCTCCGAGCCGCAGATCCAGAAGGAGCAGGGCAACCGCATCTCGATCGCGGTGGCCGGCGAGGACGATCCCTCGCGCGTCTTCGCACTCGTCGGCTCGACCGGGCAGCTCTACTTCATCGACCTGCAGGAGGGCCTCACGCAGGGCGTCTCGCGCTCCTTCGTGGCCGGTGCCGGCATCGCCCCCAAGATATCGCTCTACGAGCTGCTCACGGCGGTCCCGAAGGAGCTCCGGGAGGGCGACCAGAGCCTGCTCTACGCCTTCAAGAAGGGCGCGACGGACGAGCCCCTCAACGAGTTCGGGGCGGTCGACGAGGACCAGCTCCTGCTGCAGCTCGGCGAGCAGTCGATCCCGGCGGACGTCGAGGTGTTCGGCGTTCCGAAGGACACCATCGCCGTGCGCTGCTCGAACCAGAGCCCCGCGGGCTGCCCGCCGAACATCACGCCCGTGCCGTCGACGGCCGGGGAGAGGTTCTTCTGGTACCTGTTCGACCTGCCGCCGCCCGACCAGCGCCTGACGGGCGACGACCTGGACAGCGCCCGCTCGGACTTCGACCCGCAGACGGGCCAGCCGGTCGTGCTGATGGACTTCACCGACCGCGGCGCCGAGCTGTTCGGGTCGATCACGAAGCAGCTCGCCGAGCGCGGCCGCTCCGGGTGGAGCGCCGCCGGCGCCCTGCAGGGCACCGAGGCCGGGTTCTTCCAGAACTTCGCGATCATCCTCGACGGCGAGCTGCAGACGTACCCGACGATCGACTTCGTCCAGAACCCGAACGGGATCGAGGGCGGCAGCGCCCAGATCACGGGCCTCGACAGCCCGGGCGAGGCCAACGACATCGCGCTGGTCCTGCAGTCGGGCTCGCTGCCCGTGCGCTTCGTCGCCCTCTCGTCGAGTCAGGTCTCGGCGACCCTCGGCGAGGAGTCGCTGCGCCAGGGCCTGATCGCGGGCCTGGCGGGCCTGCTCCTGATGATGATCTACCTGGTCGTCTTCTACCGCTTCCTCGGGCTGGTCGCCGACCTCGCGCTGATCATCTTCGCGGCCCTCTTCTACGGGGTGATCCTGGCGATCCCGGTGACGATGACCCTCCCGGGCATCGCGGGCATGATCCTCACGATCGGTGTCGCCGCGGACGCGAACATCGTCGTCTTCGAACGCGTGCGCGAGGAGTACCGCTCCGGCAAGACGCTGCGCGCCGCGATCAGCGCGGGCTACTCGCGCGGCTTCCGCACCATCCTCGACGCGAACGCGGTCACCCTGATCACCGCCGGCGTCCTCTTCGTGGCCGCCCAGTCGACGGTCAAGGGCTTCGCCTTCCTACTCGCGCTCGGCGTGATCGTGTCCATGTTCACGTCCGTGTTCGCGACGCGCGCGATCCTCAGCGTCCTGTCGGGCTTCAAGTGGTTCGACAACCCGCGCGTGATCGGCGCGACCACGAAGCCCGTCCGCTGGCGCTTCGACTTCGCCGGCCGCAAGCGGCTCTGGTTCGGCATCGCGGCGCTGACGATGGTCGTCTGCGCCGCCGCCATCGGGTTCCGCGGCCTCAACCTCGGCCTCGACTTCACGGGCGGCACGCGGATGGGAATCGTGACGGAGAAGCCCGCCACCGTGGAGGAGGTCCGCGGCGTCCTGACCGGCGTCGACGGCGACCTGCGCACCGCGGTCGTCCGCGGCGAGGGCCAGCAGACGGGCAGCACCTTCACGAGCTTCCAGGTCGACGCCAAGGAGATCCCGGCCGGCGAGATCCAGACGATCGCGCAGCAGGTCAACCAGGAGTACGGGCTCGCCCAGGAGATCGACGTGCGCACCGTGTCCGCATCGTTCGGCTCGGAGATCCTCCGCGGCGCCCTGCTCGCGCTCGCGTTCTCGCTGCTTCTGATCATCATCTTCATGGCGGTGCGCTTCGACTGGAAGTACTCCGTCCCGATGGTCGTCGCGCTCCTGCACGACCTCGTCCTCGCGGCCGGCGTCTACGCGATCTCCGGGCGCGAGGTGACGAGCGCCTCGATCGCGGCCCTCCTGACGATCCTCGGCTACTCGCTCTACGACACGATCATCGTGTTCGATCGCGTGCGCGAGAACGAGCGCGCGCTCAAGCGCCACACCTACGACCAGATCGTCAACATCTCGCTGTGGGAGACGGTCACGCGCTCCCTCAACACGTCGCTGTCGACCCTCGTGCCGATCCTGGCGCTCTTCATCTTCGGCGGGGAGACCCTTCAGGACTTCGCCTTTGCGCTGATCGTCGGCATCGCCTCGGGCGCCTACTCCTCGTTCTTCATCGCCTCGCCGCTCCTCAGCGTGCTCAAGTCGCGCGAGCCCGAGTACCGCGGGCGGCGCGGCTCAGACGAGCTGCCCGCCTTCATCCTCGGCAAGGAGGCGGCGGCCGTGCAGCGCGTGCCGGTGGCGGCCGGCGCCGTCGCGAGCGGCGGCGCTGCGGACCCGGACGCCGAGCTCGAGGTGGAGGCCGCGGACCTCGAGGCCCCGGTGGCCCCCGCGGAGCCCGCCCCGAAGACCCCGGACGGGGCCGCACCCGCCGCACCGCCCGCCGCGCCGTCCGCAGGCGGCCCGGATGACAACGCGATCGAGGCGGCCCGCCAGCGGCGCGAGCAGCGGCGCGGCAAGAAGCGCCGCTGACGCGCGTCCGCCAGCGCGCCTAGCCTGCCCTCGTGGACCACAGCCGGCGCCTCGCAATCAGCCCGTGTGCGGAGGAGGCCTCTGCGCGCATCGCGGACGGCATCGGCTGCGGGCGCGTCCTCGCCGACGCGATGGCCCGCCGCGGCTGGGACGATCCCGACGCGCTGCGCGCCTTCCTCGACGCGGAGGGGCCGCTCCACGACCCGCTGCTCCTCGGCGACGCGGCGCGCGCGGTCGAGCTGATTGCGGACGCCGTCGGAGCGCGGCGGCGGATCGTGGTGCACGGCGACTACGACGCCGACGGGGTCTGCGCGACCGCGCTCCTCACGGAGGGCCTGACGGCCCTCGGCGCGGACGTGCGGCCGTTCATCCCGAGCCGCTTCGACGAGGGCTACGGCCTCGCCGTCGAGACGGTTGAGCGTCTCCATGGCGACGGCGTCGAGGTCCTGATCACCGTCGACTGCGGGATCACGGCGGTGGCGGCGGCCGCTCGCGCCGCCGAGCTCGGGGTCGATCTCGTCGTCACCGACCACCACCGCCACGGCGACGACCTGCCCGCCTGTCCGGTGCTCGCGCCGGCGCTCGGCCGCTACCCCTTCGACCAGCTCTGCGGCGCCGGCACGGCGTTCAAGCTGCTCGAGGCGCTCGTCGCGCGCCTCGACGGCGACCCCGCGATCCTGGAGGGCGTCGCCGACCTCGTGGCGATCGCCACCGTCGCGGACCTCGTCCCCCTCGTCGGCGAGAACCGGGCGCTCGCGCGCTGGGGCCTCAGGCGCATCGCCGCGGGCGGGCGGCTCGGGCTCGACACGCTGATGCGGGTCGCGAAGGTCGACGCGCGCACGGTCGACGCGGGCGCGATCGGGTTCCGGATCGGGCCGCGGCTGAACGCGGCGGGCCGGCTCGAGCACGCGGACGCGGCGCTGCGCCTCCTGATGACGCAGGACCCCCAAGAGGCGCACGAGCTGGCTGAGGAGCTCGACGGCCTCAACCGCCGCCGGCGCGCCCTCGAGGACCGCATCCTGCGGGAGGCGCTCGCGCAGCACGAGGCCCTGCCGGAGGCGCGCCGCTCCGCCCTCGGGACGGTGCTGTCCCAGGACGGCTGGCACGCGGGGGTGGTGGGGATCGTGGCCAGCCGCGTGGTCGAGCGGCTGCGGCGCCCCGCGGTGCTCGTGGCGATCGACGGCGACACCGGCCGCGGCTCGGGGCGCAGCGTGGAGGCCTTCGACCTGCACGCGGCGCTCGCCGTCTGCGATCCGCACCTCGAGCGCTGGGGCGGGCACCGCGCCGCCGTCGGCGTCACGGTCGCGATCGACCGGCTCGACGCCTTCACGACGGCCTTCGAGGCGCACGCCACCGAGGTCCTGACCGGCGCGGACCTGCGGCCCGTCGAGCGGATCGACGCCGTCGTCGCCCTCACCGACGTGTCGCTTGAGACCGCGCAGGACCTCGCCCGGCTCGAGCCGGTCGGCATGGGCAACCCGCCGATCACGGTACTGGTGCCCGCCGCCGAGCTCGACGCCGTGCGGCGGATCGGCGCCGAGGGGCGCCACCTCGACATGCGCGTGCGCACCGCCGCGGGCTCGTGCCGCTGCGTGGCGTGGTCCCACGGCGAGCGCGAGGCCGAGCTCGCGGCCGGGGGGCGCGTCGACGTCGCGGCGCGGATCGAGCGCAACGTCTGGCAGGGCGCGGAGCGCGTTGAGCTCGTGGCCCGCGCGATCCAGACCCTGCCGGACGACCTGCCCGCGGCCCCGGGAATCTGCCCGACGCCGTGCGACGCGTCCTGCCCGCACCTCGTGGCGGCCGCCGCCGCGACCGTCGCGCCGGCCGACGGCGTCGACCCCGCCGCGATGGCGGACCGCCGCGACGGCGGGGCGATCGCGGAGCTGACGCGGCTCGCCGCCACGGGCCAGGGGCTGCTCGTGGTCGTGGCCGACGTCGCGCGGCGGCGGGCGATGCTCGACCGGGCGCTGCACCCGGCCCGCTTCGGGCTGCGCGGGGCGCTGCTCTTCTCACGGGTCTGCAGCGAGACGGCGCTTGACGCCCGCACAGACCTGCTCGCCGAGGGGCCGTTCGTGGCCCTCGTCGACCACGACACGCTCGCCCTGCGGCCCCGCATCGCCGCCGGCTTCCCGGACGCCGTGCTGCTCGACCCGGGCCCCGCGGGCTGGCGCGTCCCGGCGGGTCCGCGCTGGACGCGGCTCGACGGGCCGGCCGAGCGCGCCTTCGCCGAACGGGCCCGCGCCACCCTCGACGCGGCGTAGCCGACCGGCTCGGGCGGCGGCCTCCGGTACCATCGGAGGGGCGATGTCCGCCGTCTCCAGCCTCGCGCCCGCCGCCCAGGTCCACCGCGACCTCCTGGATGAGCTGCTCGAGGACGTGCGCGAGTACGCCCCCGACGCCGACCAGGAGCGGATCGCGCAGGCCTTCGAGCTCTCCTGCCTGCACCACGACGGGCAGCTGCGCAAGAGCGGCGAGCCGTTCGTCTACCACCCGTGGGGCGTCGCGAAGATCTGCGCGCAGCTGCGCCAGCCCGAGGACGTCCTGATCGGCGCGCTCCTGCACGACGTGGTCGAGGACACCGCGGCGACCGCGGCCGAGGTCGGCGCGCGCTTCGGGCCCCAGGTCCAGACCCTGGTCGAGGGGGTGACGAAGCTCTCGCGGATCCAGTTCGCATCGCGCGAGGAGGCGGAGGCCGAGAACTACCGCAAGATGATCCTGTCGATGGCGGAGGACGTCCGCGTCATCGTGATCAAGCTCGCCGACCGTCTGCACAACATGCGCACGCTGTCCTTCCTCGGCAAGCAGAAGCAGCTCCAGAAGGCCAAGGAGACGCTCGAGGTGTACGCGCCCCTCGCGCACCGCCTCGGCATCCACTCCGTCATGTGGGAGCTCGAGGACCTCGCCTTCGCGACGCTTTACCCGCGCAAGTACGCGGAGATCGAGTCGATGGTCAACGAGCGCCGCGCCGACCGCGAGCGCTACGTCGCCGAGGCCGGGCAGATCCTGCTGGCCGAGCTCGAGCAGGTCGGGATCCGCGCCTCGATCGCGGGCCGCGCCAAGCACTTCCACTCGATCTACGAGAAGATGACGCGCCGCGGCAAGGAGTTCAACGAGATCAACGACCTTACCGCGATGCGCGTGATGGTCGACACCGACCGCGACTGCTACGGCGCGATCGGCGTCATCCACGCGCTCTGGAAGCCGCTGCCGGGGCGCTTCAAGGACTACATCGCGGTGCCGAAGACGAACGGGTACCAGTCCCTCCACACGACGATCATCGGCCCGCACGGCAAGCCGCTCGAGATCCAGGTGCGCACGCCGCAGATGCACCAGCGCGCCGAGTACGGGGTCGCCGCCCACTGGCTCTACAAGGACAAGGACCGCGGCCCGAACCAGTGGCTCGCCGACCTCGTTGAGGCGCCGGAGGGCGACCCGGCCGGCTACCTCGCCGACCTGCGCAGCGGCCTCGTCGACGACGAGGTGTTCGTGTTCACGCCGAAGGGCGAGCTGAAGGCGCTGACGGCGGGAGCGACGCCGCTCGACTTCGCCTACGCCGTCCACACCGACGTCGGGCACCGCTGCGTTGGGGCGAAGGTCAACGGCCGGATCGTGCCGCTGTCGGCCACCCTCAAGAGCGGCGACATCGTCGAGATCCTGACCTCCAAGGCGGAGCGCGGGCCGTCCCGCGACTGGATGGGCGTCGCGCAGACGACGCGCGCCCGCAACAAGATCCGCGCCTGGTTCGCGCGCGAGCAGCGCGAGGACACCGAGGCCCGCGGCCGCGAGCTCCTGCAGCAGGCGCTGCGCCAGAACAAGCTGCCGACCCAGCGGATCGCCTCCTCGCCCGTCCTCGCGGGCGTGATGCGCGAGATGGGCTACCGCAAGGCTGAGGAGTTCTACGTCGCGCTCGGCGCCGGCAACATCACGGTGTCGCAGGTGATCGGCAAGCTGCTCGCGCACCTCAAGACCGAGGAGGTCGCGCCCGAGCCGGCCCCGACCCGCAAGGGCGGCGGCCGCACCCGCGCTCTCGCGTCCGACTCGTACGGGATCGTCGTCGACGGCGTCGAGGACCCGGGCGTGATGGTGCGCATGGCCAAGTGCTGCACGCCGGTGCCCGGCGACCCGATCGTCGGCTACATCAGCGTCGGCCGCGGCATCACGATCCACCGTGGCGACTGCCCGAACGCGCGCCACCTGGCCCGCACCCCGGAGCGCTTCGCCGGGGTGACGTGGAGCGGGGAGGACCCGGAGGCGTCGTTCCGGGTCGGGATCAGCGTCGACGCCTGGGACCGCCCGCGCCTCCTCGAGGACATCGGCCGCACGGTCGCCGAGCACGGCTGCAACGTCGTCGAGTACGGCGGCCACACGGGCGAGGGCATGGCCCGCAACTGGTACGTGCTGGAGATCGGCGACCTGCGCGAGCTGAAGGCCGTGCTGGCCTCGCTGCGCCAGGTCGACTCCGTGATCGACGCCTACCGGATCACGCCCGGCGCGGCCGACTAGGCGCGCGCGCCCGGGCCGTACGCGAGCGGATTGAGCTCGCCGCGGGCGAAGCGGTCGGGCGCGAGCGCCGCGATGTCGACGGGGGGCTCGGCGCCGGTCATCACGGCGGCGAGGGCGCGGCCGATCGCCGGCGTCGACTTGAGCCCGTGCCCCGACCAGCCGGCGCAGACCCAGAGGTCCTCGATCCCCGGCACGGGGCCCACGACCGGGTGCCAGTCGGGCGTGTGGTCGTAGGCGCCGCCCCAGCCGCCGACGAGGGGCTGGGCGGCGAGCGACGGGAAGCGCGCCGCGAGCGCCGTGCGGATCGCCTCCTCATAGCCGGCGAGGAGCGGCCGCTGGCAGTCGTCGCGGACGTGGATCTCGGGCGTGCCCGCCTGGTAGGCGACGACCCAGAGGTCGCGGCCGGCGGCGGCCCGCACGACCACGTTCGAGACGGCGTCGGAGGTGACGGCGGCGGGCGCGGGCTGGCCGGGGTCGAGGCGCAGCACGGCGACCTGGATGCGGCTCAGCGCGATCGGCGTCTCCCAGCCGAGCGGGTCGAGCAGCTCGCCCGACCACCCGCCCGTGGCGACGACGACGCGGCCGGCGTGGATCTCCTCGCCGCCGGCGAGGCGCACGCCGACGGCGCGACCGTCCACGACGAGGACCTCCTCCACCGCGCGCTCCTGGCGCAGGTCGAGACCGCGCGCGAGCGAGTCCATGGTCCAGCCCGCGATCATCTGGCGCGCGTCGCAGACCCCGCCGGCGGGCTCGTAGGCGGCGCCCGCGACGTCGTCGAGCGCCAGCAGCGGCTCGACCGCGCCGATCTCGTCGGGCGCGAGGAAGCGGGTGTCCAGGCCGAGGCCGCGCTGGCGCTCGACCTGGCCGCGGCAGACGTCCGCGAGGCGCTCGGGGACGGGCAGGAGGTAGCCGGTCGGCACGTACCCGCTCGCGCCGACGCCGACCTCCTCGTCCCAGTGGATCAGGATCTCCGTGCCGAGCATGGAGAGGCCGATCAGGACGGGGTTCGTGTAGTGCCGGCGCACCATCCCGAAGGTCAGGCCGGAGTCGCCGTCACCCGGATGGGCGCGATCCACGACCGTCACGGAGCCCGCACCGGCGCGCAGGAGCGCGTTAGCGGTGGAGGAGCCGACGAGGCCCGCCCCGATCACGCAGATGTCGCAGGTAGCGGTCACGCGCGGACCCTACCAGCCGCCGCTGCCGACCGCGCGTGCGTCCTGTACCGTTGTCGGGTCACTGCGGCGGGAGGGCCACTCATGGCGGACATCCTCGAGGGTGAGAAGTTGATCTGGGCCGGGCGGCCCACCTGGAAGTGGTCGCTGACCTTCATCCTCAAGTGGGGGATCCTGGCCCTGATCCCGCTGATCGTGGGCGTCGTGCTGAGCCAGGTCTCGAGTGTCTCCGTCACGTGGTTCTTGGCCGCGACCGTGATCCTCGTCGCCATCGTGATCGTGCTCGCCTGGGTGCGTCGGCTCGACACCCACTACACGGTCACCGACCGGCGCCTGATCGTCCGCCACGGGATCCTCAACCGCAACGAGCGCAGCGCCAGCCTCGAGCGCATCCAGAACGTCAACACGGGCCAGGGCCTGCTCGGGCGCCTGCTCAACTTCGGCGACGTCGAGTTCGACACCGCCGGGTCCGAGGTCGGCGACGCGGAGCTCGCGCTGCGCGGCGTCAACGATCCGCACCAGGTGCGCGACAACCTCGACCGGATCCTGATCGGCCGCAGCCCGTCGTCAAGCGGCGTCTAGCGCCTACGGTTCCCAGTCCTCGCCACCGATGTCCCAGCCGACGAGGCAGAAGGGGCTGAGGAGGTCGGCGACCCGCTTCCACGCGGCGCGCGCCGCGTCGTCGAGGGGCGCCCCAGAGACGAGCTCGGCGACGACGTCGTCCTCGTAGCGGATCGGCACCTCTGCGGCCCGCTCGCCGGCGGGCCCGGCCCAGGGGCCGTCGCTGAAGGCGCCCTCCTCGACGAAGCGGATGCCCGCGCCGGCGCCGCTCGCCCGGGCCAGGGCGTCGACGGCGGCGCGCAGGATCGCGTCCGACTCCTCGCCGCCCTCCACGATCGCGGCGACCGCCCGGACGAGGGCGTCGTGATCGCTCACCCGCGGATCACCGCGAGCACCTCGTCGCGGCGCGCGGCCATCCCGGCCGCGCTCTGGGCCTCGAGGTTGAGGCGCAGGAGCGGCTCGGTGTTGGAGGGGCGCACGTTGAAGCGCCACGTCGGATGGTCGATCGAGATGCCGTCGAGGTGGCTGATGGCCGCCCCGGGCCCGAAGCGGTCCTTGAGCTCCTGGAGCTTGAGGGCGACGTCGGGGACGGGGGAGTTGATCTCGCCGGTGATGTGGTACCGCTCCCGCAGGGGCGTGAGCAGGTCGGCGAGGCGGCGGCCCGAGCGCGAGACGAGCTGCAGCACGAGCAGCGCGGGCAGGATGCCCGTGTCGACGCCGTAGAACTCGCGGAAGTAGTAGTGGCCGGAGACCTCGCCGGCGAACATCCCGCCCGTCTCCTTCATCGCGACCTTGATGAAGGCATGGCCGACGCGCGAGACCTCGGCCGTGCCGCCGCAGCGCTCGACGGTGTCGGGCACGGCCCGCGAGGCGCGCACGTCGTAGAGGATCGTGGCGCCGGGGTGCAGGCGCAGGACCTCCTCGGCGAGCAGCGCGGTCATGAAGTCGCCGGGGACGAACTCGCCGTCCTCGTCGATGAAGAAGCAGCGGTCGGCGTCGCCGTCCCAGGCGATCCCGAGCGCGCCCGGATGCTCGCGCACCTTGCCCTCGATGAAGGCGCGGTTCTCCTCGAGCAGGGGGTTCGGCTGGTGGTCGGGGAACGCGCCGTCCGGCTCGAGGAAGAAGGGCACGGCGCGGACGGGCAGGCGCTCGAGGACCGGGCCGAGCATCGTGCCGGCCATGCCGCTGCCGCCGTCGAGGACGACGTCGAGCTCGCGCATCGCGGCCACGTCGACGAGGGACAGCATCTTGTCTGCGTAGGCGGGCAGGACGTCGACGGGGGTCGCGGTCCCGGGCCGGGCCGCGTCGGGCAGGGGCTCGCCGAGGGCGGCCGCCTTGACCTCGTTGAGGCCCGAGGCGCTGCCGACGGGCTGGGCGCCGGCCCGCACGATCTTCATACCGTTGTACTCGGCCGGGTTGTGCGAGGCGGTCACGATCAGGCCGCCGTCGAGGCCGTTCTCCGCGACGGCGAAGTAGAGCATCTCGGTGCCGATCTGCCCGAGCACGTCGACGTCAGCACCGCCGGCGAGCGCGCCCTCGATCGCCGCCTCGGCGAGGGCGGGGGAGGAGAGGCGCATGTCGTGGCCGATCGCGATGCGCTTCGGCCGGAAGGCCTCCACGTACGCGCGGCTGATGCGCCGGGCGCCCTCGGGGTCGAGCTGGTCCGGGACGGTGCCGCGGACGTCGTAGGCCTTGAAGATGGCGGGATCGAGCGTCATGGGGTGGAGGGTACCCATGCCTCGCTGATCAGACGCCAGGAGTCGTCGAGGGACTGGGGCATCACGCGGGTGTCGGCCAGGACGGGCATGAAGTTGGTGTCGCCGTTCCAGCGGGGCACGACGTGCAGGTGGAGGTGCCCCTCAATGCCGGCGCCGGCCGTGCGGCCCAGGTTGAGGCCCGCGTTCGACCCGTGCGGGCGCAGCGTGGCGTCGAGGGTGCGCAGCCCGCGGTCGAGCAGGTCCCAGAGCTCGGCGCGCTCGTCGGCGTCGAGCTCGCCGGGCTGCGCGAGGTGCCGGTAGGGGGCGATCAGGAGGTGCCCGTTGGTGTACGGGTAGAGGTTGAGGATCGCGAAGCAGCGCTCGCCGCGGTGCACGATCAGGGCGGCCCGGTCGTCGCCGCGCGCGGGCGCTACGCAGAAGACGCACTCCAGCGGGTCGTGTCCGGAGGCCGCCTTGACGAACTCGAGGCGCCACGGTGCCCATAGCCGCTCCATGCCCCGGAGGGTACCCGCCGCGCACGGGGGCGGGTACCCTCGGGGCATGGCGCCGGTGCCCGAGATCCCCGTACTCGCCGCGCGCCTGGCCGGCACGCTCGACGGCGACCCGCCTTCGGCGACGGCCAGCGTGATGCTGTGCCTGCGCGACGGCGACCGCGGCACGGAGATCCTGCTCTGCCGGCGGGCCACGCGTGCGGGCGATCCGTGGTCGGGGCACGTCGGGCTGCCCGGGGGGCGCGTCGAGCTGGACGACCCGGGTCCGCTCGCGGCCGCCGCGCGTGAGACCCTGGAGGAGGTCGGCTTCGACCCGCGGGCGGCGGGGACGGTGATCGGGATGCTCGAGCCGCTCCAGCCGCGCGCCTTCCCGATCCTGATCGCGGCCTACGTGGCCCACGTCACGGCGCTGACGCCGCTCGTGCTCTCCGACGAGCTGGCGGCCGCCTGGTGGACGCCGTTCGCCGACCTCGAGCACGTCAGCGCCGAGGTGTCGGAGGCCCCGACGCGGGTCTCGGCCTGGCGGCTGCCGCACGCGGACGCCAGGGACGTGGTCCTGTGGGGCATCACCTACCGCCTGCTCGACCGCCTTCTGGCCGTCGTGGCGGCCTGAGGCGGCGTTCGGCCGCCGCGATTCGAACGCCGATAGACTCACCGAGATGGCCGGAGGGCAGACCGAACTCGCGGCGGAGCGCGCGGTGGGCGCGCTGCAGCGCATCCACGACGAGGTGGACCGGGCCGTGCGCACGCCGCCCGGCCTGATCGCGGACCTCCTGACCGCGCTGGTCGGGGAGGGGCACGTCCTGCTCGAGGACGTGCCCGGGGTCGGCAAGACGGCGCTCGCTCGCTCGCTCGCCCGCGCCGTGGGCGTCGACTTCTCCCGCATCCAGTGCACGCCCGACCTCCTGCCCGGCGACATCACCGGCGTCGAGGTGTTCGACCAGCGCGATCACCAGTTCCGCTTCCGCCCGGGCCCGATCTTCACGAACCTGCTGCTCGTCGACGAGGCCAACCGCGCCTCGCCGAAGACGCAGGCCGCGCTGCTCGAGGCGATGCAGGAGCGGCAGGTGACGGCGGACGGCACGAGCCACCCCATCGCCGCTCCCTTCATGGTCATCGCGACGCAGAACCCGATCGAGTTCGAGGGCACCTTCCCGCTGCCGGAGGCGCAGCTCGACCGCTTCGCGATGCTGCTCTCCCTCGGCTATCCGTCGCGCGAGGACGAGGCGCGCCTGCTCGCCGAGCACGCGGCCGGCGATCCCGTCGCCGCGATCGCGCCCGTCGCCGACGTCGAGGAGCTGCGCAGCGCGATCGATCTGGCCCGCGAGCTGCACGTGGAGGCGGCGGTCAACGACTACGCCGTGGGCATCATCAGCCGCACGCGCGACGATCCGCGGCTCTCGCTCGGGGCCAGCCCCCGCGCGGGCGTGGTGATGATGCGTTTGGCCCGGGCCCGTGCGCTCCTCGCCGGTCGCGCCTACGTCACCCCCGAGGACGTCGCGCGGGTCGCGCCGCGGGTCCTCGCGCACCGCGTCGTGCCGTCCGCGGACGCCCGCGCCGCCGGTGCCGCCGCGGCGGACGTGGTGGTCGACATCGTCGCCCGCACGCCGCTGCCCCTGTAGCCGTGCCGACCGCCCGCGGATGGGTCGTCCTCGCCTGCGGGATCGGGCTCTACGTCGCCGCCCGCGGGCTCGGCGCCCCGGTGCTCGGCGTCGTCGCCCTAGCCTTCATGCTCGGACCGGTGGCCGCCGTGATCTGCTGCCTGCGCCACCGCGCCGCCGACCTCGCGCTCGCGCTGCGGCTCAGCCCGGTGCGCCCCGTCGAGGGGCGGCCGTGGTCGTGCCGCGTCGCGGTGCGGGGCGGCCTGCCCCGTCACGCGCGCCTCGTGGTCGACATCCTCGGCCGCACCCACGCGGTCGACCTGCGCCGGCGCGAGGGCGAGGCGCGGGGTGATCTGGCGGGGATCGCCGGCCGCCGCGGCCGCTACCCCCTCGGCGCGGCCCGCGTCCGGGTCGTCGACCCGCTCGGGCTTGCCGCCGTCGAGCGGCCGGCTGCCGTGCGGGGGGACGCGATCGTGTGGCTCGACGCCGCGCGTGCCGAGGCCGACGGGTCGGGCGGAACGGACGGCGACGGGCGCCGCCACGGCGTGCGGGTGCGCGCCGTCGGGTTCGACCTCCGCGGGATCCGCGAGCACCAGCCCGGGGAGTCCCTGCGCCGCGTCGACTGGAAGACGTCCGCGCGCACGGGCGAGCTGATGGTGCGGGAGCTCGAGGACTCGGGCCGCGTCGAGGTTCTCGTCGTCGCGGATCCCGGCGGAGCGGGCGACGGTGCCGACCCGGACCGGGTCGACGCCGCGCTGCGGCGCGCCGCGGCCCTCGCGCAGTCCCTGTCCCGGGCCGAGGCCGGCGCGGTCCTCGCCGTCGAGGCCGAGCGGCGCGAGCGCGTCGCCCTCGACGGCACGGCGACGGCGCGGGCGCTGGCGCTCGACGCCCTCTCGGGGGCCGCCGCCGACCGGGCGGAGGACCTCGGCACGCGCCTCGCGCGCTGCCCCGACGCCCGCGTCGCGCGCACCGTGATCGTGGTGACCGCGACACCGACGGACGGCCTCGCGGCCTGGGCCGAGCGGGCCGGGCGCCGCTGCCCCGTCGAGATCGTCGTGGTGGGGCCCGGCCCGGATACGGACGGACGGGTGGAGCCGGCGGAGGCGGCGATCCCGGCATGAGGCGCGCCGGCGGGCCCTTGCTCGTCACGGGCCTCGCGCTCGTGTGCGCCGTGGCCATCGCGGCGCAGCTGCGGGGCATGCTGGAGCCGGCGGAGGCGTGGCCGGGCATCGCCGCGGCGATCGCCGCATGCCTCGTCCTGGCCTGGCTCGTGCGGCTCGCACCGGCGGGGCTGACGCGGATCAGCGCGACCGCCGCCGCGCTCCTCGCGGCGGTGCTCGGCGTGGTCGGCCTGCGGACGGGACGCTGGCCGCTGCAGGAGGACGTCGGTGGCCCCGACGGGTACCTCGGCTCCGCGGGCTACCTGCGGGACACCGGTCTCGCGCTCGGCGAGATCGCCCGTGCCTGGGTGCAGGTCCTCTACCCGGCGGACGCCGCTGCGGAGCCCGATGCGGTGGCGGTCGTGCGGCTGGTGGGCCTCGTGCTGGTGCTCGCGGCCGCGATCGCCCTGATCGCCTACCGCTCGCCGCTCCCGGCGGTCCTCGCCGTCGTGACGGCCACCGCCGTCGGCAGCCTGTTCCTGGGCCTTGGCCCGGTCTGGGCCTACGCCCTCGGCCTCGCCGTCCTCGGGATCGCGCTGCTCGCCCTGGTCGGCGGGGAGGCGCACGGACGGGCCCCGGCCGCCGTCCTCTGGTCGGGGGGCCTGCTCGGGGTCGCGGCGCTCCTCGCTCTCGCCGGTCCCTTCGCGGTCGGGTCGGGGACGTGGGCCTGGCAGGACTGGACCATCGAGGAGCCGGAACCCGTCACGGTCGGGTTCGTCTGGGACCAGTCGCTCGGGGCCCTCGACTTCGCCGGCGAGGAGGTGACGGTGCTCGAGGTCGCGGGGCGCGACATCGGCTACCTGCGGGTCGGCGTGCTCGAGGTGTTCGACGGTGTGCGCTGGCGCACCGCGGGCAGCGCGGTGCGCGCGGTCGAGGGTCCTGATTTCCCGCTGCCCGACGAGGCCGTGCCGCAGCTCGCCCGCACGGGCGACCGGGCCGTCCGTGAGGTCGAGATTCGCAACGTGGCCCTGCAGACCGAGGAGCTGCCGCTCCCGGGCGGGACGGTCGCCGTGCGCGGCCTGACCGACGTCGCCCGCCCGGTCGGCGTCAGCCCCGAGGGCGTGGTGCGACTGCGCTCGCCGCTGCCGGTCGGGTCGGTGTACGCGGCGGAGACCGTGCGCGTGCCCGTCACCCCGCAGCTCCTCGACCGTGACGTCCTCGGCGCGCCGACGGACCCAACGGCCGCCCTCGTCGCCGAGTTCGCGGAGGATCCCATCGTCGGGCGCAACGCCAACCAGGACGCCGGGGCTCCGTGGAGCGACGACGCGGACGAGCGCGCCGGCCAGGAGCAGCCCGGCCCGTACGGGCAGGACGCGTTCGACGCGAGTCGCCCGCCCCGTACGGACGGGCTCCTCGACGCGCCGCTCCCGCCCGCGGCGCAGGTCTCGGTCGCGGGCGTCGCCTTCCCGGCCTTCGGCGCGCCCGGCCGCGAGACGGAGGTCGAGCGGATCCTCGCCGACGAGATCGCCCGGGGCGGCGTCGACGCCGGCGCCTTCGGGGGCTGGCGCAGCGCGTACCGGCTCACCCGGCCGGTGGTGCAGGCCGCCCAGACCCCCTACCAGGCCGCCGTCCTGCTCGAGGACTGGTTCCAGCGCGAGTTCGAGTACGACGAGACCGCGAGCTACGCCTCGGGCAGCCCGGGCGGCCCCCTGCCGGGGTTCATCCTGTCGTCGGCGCGCCGCGGCCACTGCCAGTACTTCGCGGGGGCCATGGCGACGCTCCTGCGCATGCACGGCGTCCCGGCGCGCGTGGTCGTCGGGTTCACGCAGGGCGCGGAGGACGGCGATCGCCGCATCATCACGAATCGCGACGCGCACGCCTGGGTCGAGGTTCGCTTCCCGTACGCCGGCTGGGTCGCCTTCGAGCCGACCCCGACGCGCTCCCTGCCGCTGCCGACGTCGAGCACGTCGCCCGTCTTCCCGCAGAGTGCGGCCGGGGTCGCGGCCGGCGCGCTGGCGGGCCTCCTCGGCCCGGGCGACCGCCCGGGCGGCCCGAACGGCCCCAACCGCGGCGGCTCCGGCGCCGTGGACGGATCGGGGGCGGTCGCCGAGGAGGGGGCGGGCTGGGGGCGCCGCGCGGCGCTCCTCGGGCTCGCGGTGCCGGCCGTGGCCCTCCTCGGCCTCGCCCTGTGGCTGCCGAAGCGCCGGCGTGAGGCCCGCGCCTTCGCGGTCGAGGATCCGGGCACGGGCGCGGTCGCGCTGCGCGACGTGCTCGCCGGCTGGCTCGCCGACCAGGGCGCCGCCACGCCCGCCGCGCCCGCCGCGGACGTGGCGGGGGCCCTCCAGCGGCTCTACGGGATCCCGGGCGGGACCTGGGTCGGCGCGCTCGAGCGCGCCCGCTACGCACCGCCCGACGAGGCGCGGGACGCGCTGCGCGAGGCCCGCCGCGAGACGCGCATCGCCGTCAGCCAGGTGCGGGCGCGGCTCGACCGCCGCGAGCGCCTGCGCGGCGCGGTGCGGCCGCGACGGGGCCCCCGGCGCGGCAGGGGCTAGACTCGGGACGTGGACGGCGGCGTGTACGAGCTCTACGCGCAGGCGCGCTCGCACCTCGATGCGGGCGAGTACCTGGCGGCGATCCCGCCGCTCGAGGAGGCGCGCGACCGCGAGCCCGCCAGCGGGTCGATCCGCGAGATGCTGGCCGTCGCGTATCTGCGGGCCCGGCGCTTCCGGGACGCCCTGCCCGAGGCCAACGCCGCTGTCGAGGCGGCCCCGAACGACCACTACGCCTACTTCCTCCAGGGCCGGGCCCTGCAGGGCGTCGGCGATCTCGCCGCGGCGCGGGGGAGCTACCGGCTCGCCACGTGGCTGCGGCCCGGCGACCCCGCCTACGTGCGGGCCCTCGCGGACGTCTCTTAGCGGCGGTCTTGCGCGGCGCCGGGTGCCTCGGGTACGCTCCGTCCGTGCCTGACCATGCAGTCAGTCCGACCCGGGGGCTCGGGGAGGAGATCGAAGACCGGCGCACGGGGATCCTGCTCGCGGTCGTGCGCGTGATCGTCCGCGATGGCGTGGACGGGCTGCGGATGGCGGCCGTGGCCCGCGAGGCCGACGTCTCGAGCGCGCTCCTGCACTACCACTTCGCCACGCGCGAAGAGATGATCCGGCAGGCCTTCGACCTGCACGACCGGATCGCCGCGGCGGCCTCTACCGAGCGGGTCGCGCGGATCGCCGATCCGGTCGAGCGCATCCGCGACAAGCTCATCTCCCAGCTCGCCGACGATCCGGACGTGCGCGACGGCTGGGTCATGTGGGCGGAGATGCAGCACCTCGCGCTCTTCCACGATGACCTGCGCGCGAGCGTCGTCGAGCGCTCGCTGCGCTGGGTGGGGTCGATCGCCGAGCTGATCGGCGCGGCCCAGTCGGCCGGTCGCGTTCCGTCGGAGCTCGACGCCGCGGAGAGCGCCCTGCGCCTGACCGCCCTCGTCGACAGCCTCGGCGAGCACGTCCTGATCGGCTCAGTGCCGCCCGCGGAGGCCCGGCGGCTGGTCGACCGCGTCCTCGTGGAGGTGCTCGGCGCATGAGCGCGACCCGTCGTCGTGCGCGTCCGACCCGCTCCGGCGGCGCGGCCCTGACCCTGCACGCGCACGCCTACTCGGACCCCGCGCTCTTCGAGCGCGAGCGGCGCGAGGTGTTCGCGCGGGCGTGGATCGCGATCGCGCACGTCTCGGAGGTGCGCGAGCCCGGCGACTTCGCGGCGGGCGAGATCGCCGGCGAGCCCGTCGTCGCGGTGCGCGACGAGGCGGGCGCCCTGCGTGCCTTCTCGAACGTCTGCCGCCACCGGGCCGCGCAGCTGGCCACGGGCAGCGGCTCGTGCGGCAAGGTCCTGCGCTGCCCGTACCACGGCTGGACGTACCGGCTCGACGGCTCGCTCGCCGCGATGCCGGAGGGCCGCGGCTTCGGCGAGGACTTCGACCGTGACGCCGTGCGTCTGCCGGAGTTCCAGGTCGACACGCTCGGCGGCCTCGTGTTCGTGAACATGGATCCCGCCGCCGAGCCGCTGCGCGAGTGGTTCGGGGACATCGCGGAGCGCTTCGAGGGGCTCGGCATCGAGCGCCTCGTGCCCGTCACGGCCCGGGATTGGCAGCCGCGGGAGATCATCCGCGGCGTGCCCGACGTCGTGCGCTCGCGCCGGCTCGAGGACGCCCGCGCGCTCGTGCCGGAGGCCGAGACGAGCCGCGTCTGGTCGTCGCACGACCACAACTGGAAGGCCCTCGCCGACAACTACCTCGAGGGCTACCACGTGCCGATCGGGCACCCGGGCCTCCTGCGCCTCCTCGACTACCCGAGGTACCGGGCCACGCTGCACCGGCGCGCGGCGTGGATCGACGGCCCGCTGCGCGACAACCCGTCGCGCGACCTCGTCGAGCGCCTCTACCAGCGCCTCCAGCGACCGATGCCGGAGTTCCCGGGCGAGCTGCGCGACCAGTGGACGTACGTCCACCTGTGGCCAGCGCAGTTCATCGACATCTACCCGGACTCGATCGACATCTGGCAGCTCCATCCCGACGGGGTGCGCGGCACGCGCACCCTGTTCATGGTTTTCCGCTCGCCGTCGGAGGGCATCCGCGATCGGCTGGCGCGCCGCCTCAACAAGGCGATCAACAGCGAGGTGATGGACGAGGACGTCGTGCTCTGCGACGGCGTCCGGGCCGGGCTCGCGTCCCTCACGTACACCCGCGGCGTCCTCAACGACAACGAGAACGCCGTCGGCCACTTCCACGACCTCCTGCGCGAGGCGGTGCCCGGCATCGATGACGGGCCCTAGGCACGGCCGGCACGACTGGCTCGGCCTGACGCCCGAGGTGGAGCGGTTCGGGCCGCTCCTCGTCGACCGCATCGCGGGCGCCCTCGGCGAGGCCCCCGACGGGCTCGGCGAGGACCGCATCCATGACCTGATCCAGACGGGTGACGCGGCGGCGTGGCTCGCCTACCTGGCCGCCCTGACCGCCCTCGTCGAGCGCGGGCGGGAGGCGGGCGTGGTCGAGCCGGAGCGGGTGATCCTCGCGGAGATCCTCCGCGATCAGTACCGTCTCGCCCCGGGCGTCCTGCGCCTCGGGCCCGACGACGCGGCCCGCTCAAGCCGACTCGAGGAGATGCTCGACCCGTCATGACCGACGCCCTGCGCACCGACTTCGCCCCGCTCCTCGACGTGCGCCGCGCCGCCGTGGTCGGGGCCTCCGACCGCGGGCTCGGCTCCACGCTGATCGAGAACCTGTCGGCGCACGGCGGCGAGGTGATCGGCGTCCACCCGACCCGCGAGACGGCGGGCGGCGTCCCGTGTGTCCCGTCCATCGCCGATCTGCCGTGGCGGCCCGACGTGGTGGCGATCGGGCTCGGGGCGCGCACGATCGTGCCGGCGCTGGACGAGGCGATCGCCGCCGGGCACCGCACCTTCGTGATCCCGGGCCTCGGCGCCGAGGCGGCCGGGGAGGAGGGTGACACGGCCCGCACCCAGGTGCGCGAGCGGCTGAACGCGGCGGACGCCGTCTGTGTCGGCTTCAACTGCATGGGCTTCGCGGTGCCGGAGCGGCCCTCGGGCTGGATCGGCACGATCTGCCCGGGCTTCCGGCCGGGCGCCGTGGCCGCGATCGTCGGGTCGGGCTCGATCGGCGAGGCCGTGCTCGCGCTCGGGCCCCGCGTCGGCTTCCGCAACGTCGTGTCGATCGGCTCCGAGACGAGCCGCGACGCCTCCGACTGGCTCGCCTTCCACGCGGCCGACGAGGGCACGCGGGCGATCGGCCTGTTCCTCGAGGCCGTGCGCCGACCGGCCGCCTTCCGCGTGGCCCTCGCGCGCGCCGCGGAGGCGGAGAAGCCCGTCGTGGTCATGAAGGTCGGCCGCAGCGAGGCCGCCGCGCGCAACGCGATGGCCCACACGGGGGCGATCGTCGGGTCGGACCGGGCCTTCGACGCGCTCTGCCGCTCCTACGGCGCGATCCGGGTTGACGACTACGGCGAGTGGCTCGAGCAGCTCGAGGTCCTCGGCGCCCCGCGCCGGCCCCGTGGCCTCCGCGCCGTCGTGCTGACGAACTCCGGCGGCGAGGCCGAGCTGGTGGCAGACCTCGCCGACGCGGCGGGGATGCCGCTGACGCCCCTGCCCGACGACCTCGCTCGCGACATCGACGCCGCCTACCCCTTCCACGGCGTGCACAACCCGATCGACTACTGGGCGTTCGCCGACCCCGAGGTGATCGTCCCGGACCTGACCATGCGCTGCGCGACGCATCCCGAGGTCGACATCGTCGTCAGCAACATCGACCAGTCGTGGCGCTTCTCGAACGGCGAGCGCGAAAACGCGATCGACGCCTGCCGGGCGATGGCGGACGCCGCGCTCGCGGGCGGCGCCTTCTGCGCCGTCCTCTCGACGGCGGTCTCCGACCCGGCCGACGAGTGTGTGCTCGAGGCGGCCCGCGGCGGTGTGCCCGTCCTGATCGGTGCCGGGATGGGGATGCGCGCCATCGCGCGGGCCGCCCAGTGGGCGCCGCGGGTGCCCGAGGCGCCACCGGCTGCGAGCCCGGTCGAGGCCCCCGAGCTCGACCGGCCCGATGGCCACCTCGCCGAGGCCGATGCCAAGGCGGTCCTCGTCCGCTACGGAGTTTCCGCGCCGCGCGAGATCCGCGCGGCCGACCCGGACGGGGCGCGGCGGGCCGCGGAGGAGATCGGGGCCACGGTCGTCGTGAAGGCGGACGGCCCGGCCCACAAGGAGAAGCACGGCGGCGTCATCCTCGGCTGCACGGACCCCGACCGGGCCGCGGCGGCCGCGGAGCGGATCGGCGGGCCGGTCCTCGTCTGCGAGGAGGTCCGCGGCGGCGCCGAGGTGCTCTGCGGCCTCGTCCGCGACCCGCTCTACGGCCCGGTCGTGGTGGTCGGCGTGGGCGGCTCGTGGGCGGAGGCGGTCGGCGACACGGCGCGCGCCGCGCTCGCCCCGATCGGCCCGGGCGACGCCGAGCGCCTCGTGCGCGCAGTCGGCCCGCTCGCGCACCGCCTCGGCGACGACGAGGTGCGGGCCGTGGCGGACGCCCTCGTGGTGCTCGGCCGCGTGGCGCACGACCATCCGCGCGTGTCCGAGATCGACGTCAACCCGCTCGTGGTGCGCGACGGGGTTGGCGTCGCTCTCGACGCCCTGATCGTCCTCGCCGAGGACGCCTGATGGACTTCGCTCTGACCCCGGCCCAGCGCGACCTGCGCGAGCGGGCGCGCACGTTCGCCGACGCGCTGATGCCCCACGAGGAGGCCGCGGAGCGGGCGGGCGGGCGGGTCCCCGACGACGTCCGGGCGGAGATCCGCCGCCTGTCTCGCGAGCTGCGCCTCGTCGGCGGCAACCACGCCCCCGAGCACGGCGGGCAGGGCTGGTCGATGATGGAGCACGTGATCGTGCACGAGGAGCTGGGGCGCGTCACGAACGGGCTCTGGTGGCTGATGGGGGGCGCCTACAACGTGCTCGCGCTCGGCACCCCGGAGCAGATCGACGCCTACCTGCGGCCGACCCTCGACGGCGAGCGCGCCGACGCCTACGCCGTCACCGAGCGCAACGCGGGGTCCGACGCGGCCGGGATCGAGGCGCGCGCCGAGCGCGTCGCGGGCGGCTTCCGGATCACCGGCGAGAAGTGGTTCGTGACCTCGGGCGACCACGCCGACTTCCTGATCGTGATGGCGAACGTGGTCGACGGGGAGGACCTCCTGCCGACGCTCTTCCTCGTCGACCGGGACACGCCGGGGGTCGAGATTATCGACGACCCGGCCTTCACGCACGTCTTCCCCGACGGCCACCCCACGTACCGCCTCGACTGCGTCGTGCCCGAGTCGGCCGTCCTCGGCGGCCCCGACCAGGTCGGCCGCGGCGACGCCGGGCAGCACGCCTGGTTCGTGGAGGAGCGCATTCACATCGCCGCCCGCTGCGTCGGCGCCATGCGGCGGCTCCTCGACGAGGCGGTCGGCTGGGCCGCGGAGCGCGAGCAGTTCGGGCAGCCGATCATGGACTTCCAGGGCGTCAGCTTCCCCCTCGCCGACTCGGCCGCCGACTGCGTCGCCGCGCGGCTGATGACCTACCAGTGCGCGCAGATGCTCGACGACGGCGCCCCGCCGAAGCTCGTCCACGCCCGCGCGTCGATGGCCAAGCTGTTCGCCTCCGAGCGCGCGTACGCCTGCGCCGACCGCTGTGTCCAGGTCTGGGGCGGGCGCGGCTACATGCGCCGCAACGCGGCGGAGCGCCTCCTGCGCGAGCTCCGCGTCGACCGGATCTGGGAGGGCACCTCCGAGATCCAGCGCGTGATCGTCGCCAACGCGCTCGTCAAGCGCGGCGTGCCCGCGGCCCTCGCCGTCGACCCGGGCGAGCTCGGGTGAGTGAGCGGCGCGACCTGTCGGCGCTGTTCGAGCCGCGCAGCGTCCTGCTCGTCGGGGCCACCGGCGACACCCGCAAGTGGGGCGGCTGGGTGACGAGGTCCTTCGCCGAGACGCAGGACCTGCGCGCCACGCACTTCGTCAGCCTGCGCGGCGGCGAGCTCTACGGCATTCCGGTGCAGACGACGGTGGCCGCGGTCGACGCCCCGGTCGACCTCGCGGTCATCGTGGTGCCCGCCGCGGGCGTGCCCGACGCGATTCGCCAGTCGCTCGCCCTCGGTGCACGCGCGATCGTCGTGATCAGCGCGGGCTTCGGGGAGACCGGGGCGGAGGGGGCCGCGGTCCAGGCGGCGATGGTGGAGGAGGTGCGTGCCGCCGGGGCCTGCCTGCTCGGGCCGAACTGCCTCGGCCTCTACGAGGACGCCCAGCGGCTCAACGTCTACGGCGGCACGTTCCCGTCCGGCGACCTCGGCTTCGCGACGCAGAGCGGCAACCTCGCGCTCGAGGTGGCCCTCCTGCTCAAGCACGCCGGGCTTGGTCTGACGCGCTTCGCGAGCGTCGGCAACCAGGCGGACCTGACCCTCGCCGACTGCATCCGCGACTACGCCCACCACGAGCCGACGCGCGTGATCGGCGCCTACATCGAGGCGCCACGCGACGGGGTCGCCTTCGCGGAGGCGGTGCGCGAGGCGGCGGCGATCAAGCCGGTGGTGCTGTTCAACGCGGGCCGCTCGGCGGCCGGGGCGCACGCCGCGGTCTCGCACACCGGCGTCCTCGCCGTGGAGTCGCGCGTCCTGCGCGCGATCTGCCGGGACGCGGGCGCGGTCGTCGTCGACACGCCCGGGCAGTTCGTCGACGCCGTGTCGGTCCTGCGCGGGGGCCTCAGCCTCGGGCGCCGGCGGATCGGCATCCTCGCCGACGGCGGCGGCCACGGCGTGGTGGGGAGCGACACCGTGACGGAGGCGGGCCTCGAGGTGGCCGCCTTCTCGGCCGAGACGAGCGCGCGGATCGAGCCCGTCCTGCGCAACGCGCTGCCGCGGAACCCCGTCGACCTCGCGGGGGTCGACGGGTCGCGCGTCTGGGACTTCCACGCCGTTGCCGACGCCATCCTGGCCGCGCCGGAGGTCGACGCGCTCGTGATGACCGGCTACTTCGGCGGCTACGGCGACTACCACCCGGAGGCCGGGGACACCGAGATCGAGGTGGCCGAGGCGATCGCCCGCAGCTCGGTCGAGCACGGCAAGCCCATGGTCGTCCAGTCGATGGTCGAGCCGGGCGGCACCGACACCCTGCGCCGCATGCGCGCCGCGGGCGTGCCCGTGTTCGCGCGCATCGAGGACGCCGTGCGGGCGCTGACCTGCCTCGATCGCCCCCCGCTCGCGGCCGCCGCGGCGCACGCGCCGGTCCCCTCACGCGAGCTGGGCGAGCGGCCGGCCTACCCGGAGGCGCGGGCCGCGCTCGAGGAGCTCGGCATCGCGTTCCCCGCGGGGCGGCTCGCCACGTCGCCGGACGAGGCCGCGGCCGCGCTCGAGGCGGTGGGCGCCCCCGCGGTCCTCAAGGCGGTCCATGCCGACCTCCTCCACAAGACCGACGCCGGCGGCGTCGTCCTCGGGGTCAGCGGGCCCGAGATCGCCGCCGAGGAGTACTCGGCGATGTGCCACGCGGTCAAGGCGGCCTCGGGGATCGCCCCGGACGGCGTCTGGGTCGAGCGGATGGCGGAGGCGGGCGGCGTCGACCTCGTGGTCGGGGCGCGGCGGGACCCGGCCTTCGGCCCCGTGATCCTGGTCGGGGTCGGCGGCATTTTCGTCGAGGTCCTCGACGACGTCGTGCTCGCCCCGGCGCCCACGGATTTTCGTCATCTTGCGGGGCTGCTGCGCGGGCTCCGCGCCTGGCCGCTCCTCGCCGGGGTCCGCGGGCAGGCACCCGTCGACTGCGAGGCGGTGGCGCGAATCGCCTGCAGACTGGGGGATTTCCTCGCGGCGCACCCCGAGGTGGCCGAGGTCGAGGTCAACCCGCTGCGCGCGACGTCGTCCGGAGCGACCGCGCTCGACGCCCGGATCGTGCGCGGATGATCGGCCGCCGCGCCCCGACGACCGAAACCAAGTGTGGGGGAACGCCAGGGCTCGCCCACTCAGGTGGGCGAGCCCTCGCGATCCCTCTGTACACGTCCGGGATGATGACGTGAGCGGCCCCTTCCCACACCTGCTTGCACCGACGCGGCTGGGTCCGGTCGAGCTGCGCAACCGGGTGGTTTCGACGTCGCACCAGACGAGCCTCGTCCACGACCACGTCCCCACCGCGGACCTCGTGGCCTACCACGCCGAGCGGGCCCGCGGCGGTGCCGCCGCCGTCTGGCTCGAGGCGACCGCCGTCCACCCCTCGGGGCTCCTCACGGCCCACACCATCGGCGGCTACCTGCCGGCGGTGCGCGACGGCTACCGCGCGATCGCCGACGCCGTGCACGGGCACGATGGGCGTGTCTTCGTGCAGCTCTTCCACGGGGGGCGCGAGCAGATCTCGTCCGCGCCGCGCGCGCCCGCCGTGGCGCCGTCAGCCGTGCCGTCGCAGCGCTTCAAGACCGAGCCGCGGGCGCTGAGCGTCGCCGAGATCGGCGCGCTGGTGGACGGCTTCGCGACCGCGACGCGCCTCGCGCGTCTCGGCGGCATCGACGGCGTCGAGGTCTCGGCGTCGCACGCCTACCTCGCGGCGCAGTTCATGCACCCGCGCCGGAACGAGCGCACCGACGCCTACGGTGCGACGGCGGAGGGGCGCCTGCGCTTTCTGGTCGAGGTGCTCGAGGCCGTGCGCTCGGAGGCCGGCGGCATGGCCGTCGGCGTGCGACTCGCCGCCGACGAGCGCTCGTGGGACGGCTTCGGGCCGGAGGCCTGTGCCGACATCGCCGGGCAGCTCGCCGAGCGGGTCCGGCTCGACTTCGCCTCCGCCACGATGGGCGACTCCTCCTCCTACGAGGGCTCGGTGTGGATCGTGCCCCCGCCGCCCGAGCCCGAGGACGCCGTCGCGGAGCCAGCGGCCCTGATGCGCCGCGCCCTGCCCGCCGACGTCGCGCTCGTGGCCACGACGCGCATCGTCGACCTCGCCCACGCCGAGGAGATCGCCGCGACCGGAGTGTGCGACGCGATCGGGATGACGCGCGCCCTGATCGCCGACCCGGACCTGCTGCGCAAGGCCGCCGCCGACCGCGCCGACGAGGTGATCGCCTGCATCGGCTGCAACCAGGGCTGCATCGGGCACTACCACGCCGGCCTGCCGATCGCCTGCGTCGTCAACCCGCGCACGGGACGCGAGCGCACGGCGCCGCGGCGTCCGCGGCGCGCCCGCTTCGCGACGGCTGTCGTCGTCGGGGCCGGCCCGGCGGGGGTGGCCGCCGCGCTGGCCTGCGCCCGCGGCGGCGCCCGCACGGTCCTCTACGAGCGCGACGCGATGATCGGGGGCCAGTGGCGCCTCGCCGGACGCGCCCCGGGGCACGCCGAGGCCTGGCGGCGCTGGTGGGCCGATGCCGACCGCGACCTCGAGCAGGCGGGGGTCGAGGTGCGGCTCGGGACGGCGGCGACGCCGCGCGACCTGCGCCGGGCCGAGCGCGTCGTGCTGGCCACCGGCGCTCGCCCGTACGTCCCGGAGCTGCCGTGGCCGAAGCGCCAGGCGGTGATCACGGCCTGGGCGGCGCTCGAGCGCCCCGAGGCCGTGCGCGGACCGGTCCTTGTGCTCGACTGGGGCGGCGGCTGGACGGGCTGCGACGTCGCCGAGGCGCTCGCCCAGCGCAACCTCGCCGTCACGCTCGCCTGCGCCGGCCCGATGGTCGGGGAGGCGGTGCACCAGTACCAGCGCAACCGCTACCTCGGTCGCCTCGACGACCTCGGTGTCGAGCTGCGGGTCGGGATCGAGGTCGCCGAGGAGGGTGGCCGCGTGGTCCTGCGCAACGTGTTCAGCGGCCGCACCGAGGCGCTCGGGACCTGGGGCACCGTCGTCCTGGAGCAGGGGCGGGCGCCCGCGGACGAGCTGTGGCTCGCGCTTGAGGGGGACCCGCGGGTCGTGCGGGTAGGCGACGCGCTCGGTCCGCGCGGCCTCGAGGAGGCGGTCGCCGAGGGCCACGCCGTCGTCTGACGGCCGCCTCGACGTGGACACCCGCGGGCCCATCGCGGATCATTCTGGTGTGACCCGCCGCGTGCGCCTCTTCACGACCTGCCTCGCCGACGTCGTCGCCCGACGTACCGCCGACGACGCTGAGCACGTCCTGCGCGCGCTCGGCCACGACGTGGAGCGCGTTCACGGCGCGACCTGCTGCGGCCAGCCCGCCTTCAACTCGGGCTTCGACGAGCCGGCCCGGGCGGTCGCCGCGGCGACCCTGCGCGCGCTCGACGACGGCACGGACGACCCGATCGTGCTGCCGTCGGGCTCGTGCACGAGCATGCTGCGGCTGCACTGGCGCGAGCTCTTCCACGGACGGCCCGAGGCGGAGGGCGCGGCCCGCGTCGCCCGGCGCGTGCGTGAGCTGTCGGCCTTCCTCGCCGACGACCCCGCGGCGCTGCGCGCGCTCGGGCCGCGGCTGGACGTGCGGGTGGGGTACCACGACTCCTGCCACATGCTGCGCGAGCTGCGCCTGCGCGAGGAGCCGCGCACGGTGCTCGCGCAGGTCGAGGGCCTCGAGCTCGTGCCGCTCGCAAGCGGCGAGCGCTGCTGCGGCTTCGGCGGCACCTTCAGCGGCCGTTACCCCGAGGTGTCGACCGCGATGGCGGACAGCAAGATCGCCGACGTCGACGCCACCGGCGTCGACCTCCTGGTCTCGGCCGACCCGGGCTGCCTCCTGCAGCTCGAGGGGCGCATGTCGCGCACCGGCTCGCCCGTCCGCGTCCGGCACGTCGCGAGCCTGCTGCGGGAGGCCCTCGCGTGAGCGCCACGACCCCCCGTGAGGACGCCGAGGTCGGCGGTCGGCCGCTGCCGCCGGGCTGGGCCGCACCCGCCCACCAGCCGGGCGCCGACAGCCTCGCCGACACCACGTTCGAGGAGCGCGCGCGGGAGAACCTCGCGCGTCCGTTCCAGCGCACGGCGATCGCGAACGCCACCGACCACACCGTCTTCGCGCTGCAGCGGCGCTTCGCCGGCACGGCCCACGACGCGCTGCGCGACGAGGCCCGGCGGATCCGCGCTCACGCGATCACCAACCTGCCGACGTACCTCGAGCAGTGGGTCGACCGCGCCGAGGCCCGTGGCACGCAGGTGCACTTCGCCGCCGACGAGGCCGAGGCGCGGCGGATCGTCGCCGGGCTCTGTGCCGAGCGCGGCGTCGGCCGGGTCGTCAAGTCGAAGTCGATGGCCTCCGAGGAGGTCTCGCTCAACAGCGCCCTCGAGGGGGCGGGGATCGACGTCGTCGAGACGGACCTCGGGGAGTTCGTTGTGCAGGCGATGGGCGACCGTCCGAGTCACGTGATCGCGCCGATCCTGCACCGCACGCAGGGCGAGGTGCACGAGCTGTTCAGCGCGATGGCCGGTGAGGACCTGCCCGACGACCCGGAGGCCCTGACCGGCTTCGCGCGCGAGGGCCTGCGCCACGCCTTCCTGACCGCCGACGCGGGGATCTCCGGGGGCAACTTCCTGATCGCGGAGACCGGGGAGGTGGCCATGGTCACCAACGAGGGCAACGGGCGCCTGACGACGTCCCTGCCGCGCATCCACATCGCCCTCGTCGGCATCGAGAAGATGCTGCCGCGCCGCACCGACCTCGCCGTCCTCCTGCCGCTCCTGACCGGGCACGGCACGGGCCAGCAGATCACCACCTACGTCTCCGTCCTCGGCGGGCCGCGCGGCGCCGGCGAGCCCGACGGTCCCGAGGAGATGCACGTGGTGCTCCTCGACGGCGGCCGCTCCGCGCTCCTCGGCGGCGAGTTCGAGGAGGCGCTGCACTGCATCCGCTGCGGCGCCTGCCAGAACGTTTGCCCCGTCTACCGCCAGGTCGGGGGGCACGCCTACGGCTGGGTCTACGGCGGGCCGATCGGCGCCGTCCTGACCCCGCTCTTCCGCGGGCAGGCCGACGGCGGCGAGCTCTCGCACGCGACGACCCTGTGCGGGGCCTGCGACGACATCTGCCCGGTCCGGATCCCGCTGCACGACCTCCTCCTGGGCCTCCGCCGCCGGCGCGTGGCCGAGGACGTCGCGCCCCTGAGCGAGCGCCTCGCCTTCCGCGCCTGGGGGCTTGCCTGGCGGCACCCGGCGACCTACCGCGCCAGCACCGCGGTCGCCCGTGCGGGCCTCGCCGTGCTGGCCCGCGACGGTGTTGTCTCGCGGCGCGTGCCCGGCCTCGCGCGTTGGACGGCGACTCGCGACCTCGTTCTGGGCCGCCGTCGGTGACCGACCGTGCCTCCTTCATGGCGGCCGTCGCCTCGACGCCGCGCGGGCACGACCCCGGGCTGCCGGATCGTGCCGCGGCGCCGGACGCCCCGACCGAGCTGCGCGCGGGGGAGTCGCCGCTCGACCGCTTCCAGACCGAGGCCGAGGCCGTCTCCACGATCGTCGAGCGCGTCGACGCCGCGGGGGCCGCATCGGCCGTCGCCGCCGCCCTCGAAGCGGCGGGTGCAGGCGCGGTTGCCATCGCCGCGGACCTCGGCGACCTGCTCGAGCCGGTGCGCGAGGCGTGCCGGTCCGCCGGGCTTCAGGTCGACGACTACGCCGACGTCGCGCCCGAGCGGGCCCGGGCGGCTGCGCTGGATGCGACGGTCACCGGCTGCCTCGCCGCGGTGGCCGCGACGGGGTCGATCGTGACCACGGGCGCGACCGGCCGCGCGGCCGCTCTGATCGCCCCGACGCACGTCTGCGTGGTACGCGCCGATCAGGTCGTCGACGGCCTGCACGCACTGGTCGACGGCGACGTCCTCGCCGCCGCCGGCAGCATGTTCGCGCTGCAGTCGGGTCCGAGCCGCAGCGCCGACATCGAGAAGACGCTGATCCTCGGGGTCCACGGCCCCGGCCGCGTGCACGTGCTGCTCGTCGTCTAGCCGCGGATCACGACGGGCGTGCCCGGGGTGACGAGGGCCGCGACGCGGCCGATCCCGGGGTCCGGGACGCGGATGCAGCCGTGCGAGGGGTTCGTGCCCGCCTCGGCCCAGAGCGCGCCGCGGGCGCCGTGGATCGCCACGCGACCCGGACCTCCCGCGTACTCGAAGAGCACGTTCGAGTGGGCGGTGAGGTGCAGCGCCCACGGACCGAGCGGGCTGAACCAGGGCTCCCGCACCTCCTGGTAGACCGCGAAGCGGCCCTTCGGAGTCGGGGTATCCGGCGCGCCGAGCGCGACCCCGACCCGGTGCACCTTGCGTCCGTCGCGGTAGACGGTGAGCGTGTGGCGCCGCAGCGAGATGACGACGAGGACCCGGTTTCGCCGCACGATCGTCGCGGCCTCGGGAATCCATCCGGTCAGCCCGTTGGGGCGGTACGGCATCAGCACCTTCAGCCACGGCTGGCCCTCGGCGTCGGCGCGACGCTCGAGGATCATCAGCTCGATCGGGTTGCCGGTGCCGGGCACCCACGGTTTGAGGCCGCGGCCGAGGAGGCCCGCGCCGGGGACGGAGCGCACGGTCACCGACGTCACAATGCGGGCGGTCCAGGAGACGGCGTTCGTCGGCCGGTAGCTCGGCTCCAGCACGGGGAGGTCGGCGAGGGTCGGCTCGGGTGGCGGCGCGACCTCCTCGATCTGGCGCGGGCCGGAGGCCAGCGCCGTCGGCACCGGGAGGACCGTGGCGATGAGCACGAGGCCGGTGATCGCGATGAAGCGGACGGGCACGGGCGTAGTGTTACCCAGATCCGGCGCCGTGTCCGGTGGACTGCGGCCCGGCACCCTGTCACCATCACGGGGAATGAACGGCGACCACCGCTCCCTCTGGCTCGAGCAGGCTTACACGGGCTCCACGCCGGCCCCGGAGCTGCGCGGCGGCGACCGCGCCGACGTGGCCATCGTCGGCGGCGGCTACCTCGGCCTCTGGACCGCCATCCTCCTGAAGGAGCGCGATCCGGCGATCGACGTGGCGATCGTCGAGCGCGACGTCTGCGGCGGCGGCGCGTCCGGTCGTAACGGCGGCTTCGTCCTCAGCTGGTGGCCGAAGATCGGCACGCTCGTGAAGCTGGCCGGGGCGGAGGGCGGGGTCGAGCTTGCCCGCGCCTCGGAGGCCGCGATCGGCGAGATCGGCGCGTTCTGCGAGCAGCACCGCATCGATGCGCAGTTCCGCCAGGGCGGCTACCTGTGGACGGCGGCCACCGAGGTGCAGCGCGGCTCGTGGGCTCCGGCGGTCGCGCAGTGCGCGGAGCTCGGCGTGACGCCCTTCGTCGAGCTGACGCCCGATGAGGTCGCGCGCCGCACCGGCTCGCCCGTGCACCTGGAGGGCGTGCTGGAGCCGTCGGGCGCCACGGTGCACCCGGGCTTCCTCGTGCGCGGCCTGATGCGCGTGGCGCTGAACCTCGGGGTGCGCATCTACGAGCGCAGCCCGATGGTCGAGCTGGACCGTCGGCGACCCGCCGTCGTCCGCACGCCGGGTGGCGCGCTGACCGCCGACCGCGTGATCCTCGCCGTCAACGCCCACAGCGCCGGCATCCGCGAGCTGCACCGCCGGATCGTGGCGATCTCGAGCGACATGGTCGCGACGGCGCCGATCCCGGAGCGGCTGGGGGAGATCGGCTGGACCGGCGGCGAGTGCATCTCGGACTCGCAGCTGCAGGTGCACTACTACCGCACGACGGAGGACGGCCGCATCGCGTTCGGCAAGGGCGGATGGGGCATTGCCCTCGGCGCGCGCATGGGGGCGAGCTTCGACCGCGACGCCCGCCGCGCCGCCGACGTCACGCGCGGGTTCCGGCGGCTCTACCCGAACCTCGCCGACGTCCCGATCGCGCACGACTGGTCGGGCCCGATCGACCGCTCGCCGACGGGCATCCCCCTGTTCGGCAACCTCGGCGGCCGCGAGCACATCCTCTACGGCGCGGGCTTCTCCGGCAACGGCGTCGGCCCGTGCCGCGTCGGCGGGCGGATCCTCGCGGACCTCGCCGTCGGCGACCGCTCGGGCCTCGCGGGCTGCGCGCTCGTCAACGGCCACCCCGGCTCGTTCCCGCCCGATCCCGTGCGCTGGATCGGCGCGCATGCGGTGCGCACCGGCGTCGCCGCCAAGGAGGCGCGCGAGGCCGAGGGGCGCGCCCCGGGACGCGTCGCCGACGCGCTGGCGCGCCTCGCGCCGGCCGGGATGATCCCGAAGAAGTCGAAGGCGAAGAGCGGCTAGTCGCCCGCGGCGGCGGCCTGGGCGTCGCGTTCGGCCGCTGCCGTCGCCACGAGCGCGATCTCGACGCGGTTGTCATGGAACGTGGGGGAGCCGCCCATGTCGGCGTCGCGCACGGCCGTGGTGGCGTTGACGTTGACGCCGCGCACGCCGTCGGTAGCGTGCACCTTGTAGGCCCACGCGATCCCGGGCCGGGCCAGCGGGTGGACCGCCGCGGGGGCGGTGAAGGCGCCGCGGTCGTTGGCGACCTCGACGACGTCGCCGTCGGTGACGCCCCGGGCCGCCGCGTCCTCGGCGCTCAGGTAGACGCAGGGCCCGCCGGTCTTCGCGCGGTGGCCGGCGAGGTCGTTGAACGTCGAGTTGAGGAAGAAGCGGGTCGCCGGGGTGATCAGGACGAGCGGGAAGCGGGCGGCGAGCTCCGGGTCCGCGGCCTCGGCGGGGGCCATGTAGTCGGGGACCGGGTCGAGGCCCTCAGCGGCGAGTTCCGGGCAGACGATGCGCATCCGGCCCGACGGCGTCGCGAACCCGCCCTCGGCGTGGGGCGCGGTGCCGCGGACGTCGTCGACGCGGGCGTAGCCCGTCTCGGAGAGCGACTCGAACGTGATGCCGCGCGCGCGGGCGGCCTCCGTGTCGAGGTACTGCCGGGCCAGCTCCTCGTCGGAGTCGAACAGCCGCGGGTGGTCGAGCCCGAGGGCGCGCGCCAGCCGCCGGAAGATCTCCGTGTTGGGCAGGCAGCCCTCGGGGGGCTCGATCGCGGGCAGGTTGAGGGCGAGGTAGTGGTGCCCGTACGAGGCGTGGATGTCGAGGTGCTCGGGCTGCATCGTCGCGGGCAGGACGACGTCCGCGACGAGCGCGGTGTCGCTCAGGCGCTGCTCGAGCACGGTCAGGTGCAGGTCGTCGCGCAGGAGCCCCCGGCGCGCGCGCAGCTGGTCGGGCACGGTCGCGGCGGGGTTGGTGTCCCAGACGACGAGCGAGCGGATCGGCGGGGCGAGGTCGGGATCCGTAAGGGCCTCGGCGAGCCGCGACATGTTGATGATGCGCCCGGGCGGCATCGGCAGGTCGGCGGGCTCCTCGAGCTCATGCGTGAGGTGGTCGAAGCGGCCGGCGGTCATGCACATCCCGCCGCCGCCGACGTGACGGTAGTCGCCCGCGATGGCGCTGAGGGCGAGGATCGTGCGGATCGCCGAACCCGCGCCGCCGTGGCGCTGCAGGCCGAGGCCGATGCGGATTGCGGTCGGGCGCGTGGTGGCGATGCGCGCGCCGAGGGCTGCGACCGCCGCCGTCTCGATGCCGCAGATCGCAGCCGCTCGCTCGGCGGACCAGCCGCCGAGGCGCTCGCGCAGCTCGGGCCAGCCCTCCGCGTGGGCGGTCAGCCACTCCTCGTCCGCCGCGCCGTGGTCGAGCACGACCCGCATCAGGCCCATCGCCAGCGCGCCGTCGGTGCCGGGGAGGATCTGCAGGTGCTCGTCGCAGCGCTGGGCGGTGTCGGTCGGCAGGGGGTCGATGCAGACCAGGTGCGCGCCCCGCGCCTGCGCGGCGTGGACGAAGTGCCACTGGTGCATGTTCGAGGTCAGCAGGTTCGTGCCCCAGACGAGGATCAGGTCGGCGTGCTCCATGTCCTCCGGGTCGGGACCGAGCGGGCGTCCCGTCGTCGCGCGCATCGCGGCGGACGCGGCGGCGGTGCAGATCGTGCCCAGCATGCGCGTCGTGCCGAGGTGGTTGAACAGGCGCTGGCCGAGGGACCAGCCCTGCACGTGGCCGAGCGTGCCCGCGTAGTAGTACGGCATCACGGCCTCGGGGCCGTCGCGGTCGATCGCGGTCCGGATCCCGTCGGCGGCGAGGCCGATCGCCTCGTCCCAGTCGATCGCCTGGAAGGCGCCGTCGCCCTTGGCACCGACGCGCCTGAGGGGCGTCGTCGGGCGGTCGGGTGAGTAGACCGCATCGAGGTAGCGGTTGACCTTTCCGCACAGGGCGCCGCGGGTGAACGGGTGGTCCTTGCGGGCCCGCAGGCGCAGGGCGTGGCCGTCCTCGACCTCGACCTGCCAGGCGCAGGTGTCGGGGCAGTCGAGCGGGCAGGCGCCGTGGACGAGGCGGCTCATGCTCCGAGTGTACGCGGATCGCTCCCGTTGCGGTAGCCGCGGGCCGCGTCCGCAAGCCAGCGGAACAGCCCCTGCTGCTCGGGCTCGGGCATCTGCTCGGGGTGCCACTGCACGCCCACCATCGGCCACGCGTCGGGACTCTCGAGCGCCTCGACGACGTCGCCGACGCGCCCGGTGACCACGAGGTCGTCGGCGCTCACGTCCTCGAGCTCCGTCTCGGTTGCGGCCCCGTGGTGCTCGGGATGGAGGTCGCCGCCGCCGGTCAGGACGAGCCCGTCGAGGAGGTCGAGAACGGCATCGGGGTCCTCGTTGTGCGGGATGATCAGCGGCAGGCCACCGGCCACGTGACGCCGTCCGCGTAGCCCGGGTGGAGCGTGTCGAGGTCTGTCCGCTCGCCGAGGTAGGTCGGCAGGTCGCGGCGGATGCCGGTCAGGCCGATGACGGGTGCGCGCACGCAGCTCCCGCTAGCCCAGCGGCCACGGCAGGTCCGGCATGTGCCGACGCCAGGCGGCCTCGAGGGACCCGTCGGCGATGATCGCCCCGAGCGCGCCGTCGAGCGCGTCGCGCAGCCCGTCCTCGCCCTTGCGCACCGCGATGCCCCACGGGTTACGGGTCTCGACCGTGAAGGCGAGGCGCAGCTCGGGGTCCGCATCGAGGGGGACCATGACGACGTCGTCATCGACGAAGCCGTCGATCTCGCCGGAGCGAGTGGCGGCGATCATGTCGGCGTAGACGTCGTCGGTCGCGCCGTCGAAGGGCACGGCGATCACGCCGGGGAACGTCTCGGTGAGGGCCATGTTGGTGCTCTCGGCGATCGCGCCGACGCGCAGCCCCGCGCACTCCTCCGGGGTGGAGGCCGGGCACTCGATGCGGGTCACCAGGGACTCGCTGAAGACCGCGTAGGGCCGCGTGAAGTCCGCGAGCGTGCGGCGGTGCTCGGTGATGCCCTGCCCGCACCAGATGCCGTCCACTGTGCCGGCGTGCAGGGCGGGGTAGAAGGCGCTCCACTCGAGCGGCACCCACACCAGCTCGAGCCCGAGCTGCGCGGCCACCAGTGCGGCGGCAGCGGGCTCGTAGCCCGGCCGCGTGCCGTCAGGGCGGATCAGGCCCATCAGGGGCATCGCGTCGAGGTCACCGCAGCCGAGGGTCAGGCGGCCGTCGGCCACGAGGTCGAGGCCGCCGCTCACGGGATCCAGTTCCGGTACATCTCGAACTCCCAATCGGTCAGGGCGCCGCAGAAGCGGGCCCACTCGTCGCGCTTGAAGTCACGGTACAGGGCGTGCAGCTCGTCGCCCAACGCCGCCCGCGCGAAGGCCGAGTCCGCGAAGGCCTCGACGGCGTCGCCGAGGATCAGGGGCAGCGGCGTGAAGCGCTCGGGGCCGGGCTCACCGGCGGCCGGGGCGGGGCCCGGGTCGGCGAAGGCGCTCGCGCCGTCGCGCCACAGGGACAGGTTGTGGTGGCAGCCGTTGCCCATGATCCCGAGCGTCGGCTTCGGCATGAACGTGACCCCGATTCCGAGCTCGCGGGCCACCTGCACGCAGATCTGCCGGTAGGTGATCAGGCGGTCGGCGGTGCGGTCGGCCCGGTCGAACATGAAGTTGAGCTCGATCTGGCCCGAGTCCTCGTAGTCGCCCTCGATCATGTCGATGTCGAGCGCCTGGGCGTAGCGGATCACGCGCTGGTAGATCTCGCGCACCTGCTCGAGCGTGCCGGCGTGGTACGCCGTGCTGACGCCGGGCCGGGTGGCGGCGTCGTAGCCCTCGCCCTGCCACGTGGTCTCCGGCTCGCAGCCGGAGCGCAGCTCGTACCCGGTGCGGGCCTCGAGCGCCTCGAGCTGGCGGCGCAGGTTGCCGCGGCAGTCGGGGCCGAAGGGGGCGCCGGGGTCCGTGTGCGCGTCGTCGCGGCGGTAGAGGCGGCAGAGGAAGCGGCCGACGCTCGGCTCCCACGGCAGGACCTGGAAGGTCTCCGGGTCCGGCATGACGACGAACTCGGCGGCCTCGATGCCGCCGCCGAAGAGCTCGCCGTGGCGGTCGGCGGCCACGTCCGCGGCGGCTGAGCCGTGGAACTGGACGCCCTTGTCGAGGCTGCGGCGGACGTGGGCGGCGGGGACGACCTTGGCCAGAACGCGGCCGTTGATCGAGACGAACTGGTAGTAGATGAACTCCACGTTCACCTGCTTGACGCGGGCGGCGATGTCGTCCGCCGCTTTCGCGTTCGCCTCGCGGTGGGCGGTCAGGGCATCGGTCATCGGGCCTCCGCGCGGCTCCAGGTGATCACCTGCCGGACGGGGCCGGTGTTGCCCGAGTCGGGGAGCCAGGTCGGCTCCTCGGCGTAGCGGATGCCGGGGAGGCGCCGCGCGAGCAGCGCGAGCGCCTCGGTCATGTCGCCACGGGCGATGAAGTGCCCGAGGCAGTAGTGGCGCCCCCCGCCGAAGCCGAAGTGCTTCGGGCGGTCGTCCTTCGTGATGTCGAAGTCTGGGTCCGGGATCGCGCGGGTGTCGGTGCCGCTCGACTCGGTGAACAGGTGGACCGTCGTGCCCTTCGGCACGTGGATGCCGTCGATATCGCAGTCCTCTGCGGCCTCGCGCGTGACCCACGTCGTCGTGGGGCGCATCCGCATGACCTCCTCGACGGCGTTGGCGGCGAGCTCCGGATGGCGGCCGAGCAGCGACCATTGGTCGGCGTGGCGCACGAACAGGTCGATGCCGAGGCCGAGCTGGTTGCGGGTCGTATCGATGCCGCCCTGGAAGAGCAGGATCACGGTGTCGCGCAGTTCCTCGTCGGTTAGGCGGTCGCCGTCCTCGTTGGCGTCGACGAGGGACTGCAGGAAGTCCTCGTGCTTCGTGCGGCGGCGCTCCGCGATCAGCTCGTCGGCGTAGGCGCCCATCTGGGCGAGACCCCACTCGACCTCGTCGAGGCGGTCTCTCGCGGCGATCGAGAGCGCGAGGCTCATCTTCTCGGCGTAGAGCGCGAGCTCCTCCCAGTTGGCGTCCGTGACGCCGAGCAGTCGGCAGATCACGCGCGTCGCGTACGGCTCGGAGAACCGGTGCATGAACTCGCACCGCCCGTCACCGATAAAGCCGTCGATCAGCTCGTTCGCGAGCTCCTGGAACTTCGGCACGAGGCCCTCGACGTGGCGCGAGGCGAAGGCGGGGTTGACGAGCTTGCGCAGGCGGACGTGCTCGGCGCCCTCCTTGTTGAGCACGATGTTCGCCCACCAGCGGGCCCAGTCGCCGGTGATGCCGTTGTGCTCCGACCAGCGGGCACTGCCCTGGATCAGCCGCTTGTCGTTGACGAGGCTGTTGACCTGCTCGTAGCGCAGGACCGCGAGGCCGTACGGGGTGCGGGCGTACGGGCCCGCGTCACGGGCCGCGCGCACGAGGTCGGAGCGGACCGAGAAGGCGAGGTCGTTGACGTCGAAGAAGGGCAGGTCCGGGGCGTCGATGGGGGATTCGGTCGGGGCCATGCGGAGAACTCTATGCAGTAGGGTTCAAAATGCAATCCTAGGCGGACAGCCGCCCGAGGTGCAGGCCGACGATCCAGTCCCGCGTCGCCTCGATGTGCTCGAGCGTCGCCGCGCGTGCGGCCTCGGGTCGCCCCTGCAGCACGGAGGCGAGGATCGGGGTGTGCCCGCTCGTCGAGGAGCGCAGCGCGTCCGTCGACCAGGTGCCGGGCAGCGCGGCGAGGATCTCGCCGAGCTCGGCCTGCAGCGAGGCCTCCGCGGCCACGAGCCGCGGGCTGCCCGCGGCCTCCGCGACGGCCAGGTGAAAGCCGCTGTCGGCGAGGCGGTAGTCGGCGAAGCCGCCGAGCGCGGCCCGCTCCGTGGCCGCGGCGGCCGCCGACAGCGCGTCGAGCGCGTCCGCGTCGGCCCGTTCCGCCGCGAGGAAGGCCGCCTCGCCGCTGACCGCGCGGCGCCAGTCGACGAGGTCGACGAGCTCGCGCTCGCTGGGGACGCGCCCGCCCTGTCCGAGCGGACCGGCGATGTCCGCGGCCACGAACGAGCCGGCACCGCGGCCGCGACGGGTCTCGACGTAGCCCGCGTCGCGGAGGATCGCGAGGGCCTGGCGCAGGGTCATCGGCGCGACGTCGAGCATCTCCGCGAGCTCGAGCTCGGGCGGCAGCCGCTCACCGGGGCGCAGGACGCCGCTGCCGATCGCCTCGCCGAGGCGGCGAACGATGCGCTCGACGGCCCCCTCCACCTGGAGGGGCTGGAAGACGCTGTCGCGGGCGGTCTGCGGGACGCTCACCATGAACTCCACGGGCCAGAGTACAGAACGACTCCGGTTCGCGGCGGCTCGCGTACCCTCTGCCCGTGGAGCACCGCTGCGCCCTCGTCGGCCTCGCCGGCCGACCGAACGTCGGCAAGAGCACGCTCGTGAACGCGATCGTCGGTGAGCACGTGACGATCACCTCCAGCCGCCCGCAGACCACGCGTCGGCGGATCGCGGGGATCGCGCACGGCAACGCGTGGCAGCTGGTCCTCTGCGACCTGCCCGGCGTGCAGGTCCCGCGCGACGGCCTGACCGAGCGGATGGCAGGCAGCGTGGCCGAGACCCTCGCCGACGTGGACGTCGTCCTGCTCGTCCTCGACGCCTCGCAGCCGATCGGCGGCGGCGACCGGGCCAGTGCGGAGATTGCGTTCGGGAGCGGGGTGCCGGTGGTGATCGCCCTCAACAAGGTCGACCGGCTCGCGCCCGAGCGCATCGCCGAGGCCGTGGCCGCCGCCTCGGGTCTCGGCGACTTCGCCGAGCTGCACCCCGTCTCGGCGAAGACGGGCGACGGCGTCCCCGCGCTCGTGGCGGACCTCGTGCGGCTGGCGCCGGAGGGCCCGGCGCTGTTCCCGCCGGAGGCCCGCTCGTCCGATCCCGTGCGCCTGCAGATCGCCGAGCTGATCCGCGAGCAGGCACTGCGACGGCTGCGCGAGGAGGTCCCGCACGCGCTCACCGTGGTGGTCGAGGAGTACGAGCCGCCCACGCGGCGGCGCGCCGCCCGCATTGAGGCCGTGATCTACGTCGAGTCGAAGTCGCAGCAGGGCATCGTGGTCGGCGCCGGCGGTGCGATGGTGAAGGCGATCGGCTCCGCCGCGCGTCCCCCGATCGAGCGGGTCCTCGGCGCGAAGGCGATGCTCGACCTGCGGGTGCGAACGCAGCGGGGCTGGCGCGACGACCCGGCGCTGCTCGACCGGCTCGGGCCGTAGCCGGCTACGGCTGGCCCGCGGTGCCCTCGAAGACGCCCGGCGTGTAGATGCACCGGGCGTTCCAGAGCAGCCAGCCGCCGGCGCCCGTGGCCTCGGCGGCGGCGATCTGCTCCTTGACCTCCGCGAGGCCGTACTCGCGCTCGCCCATCGTGAAGTCCTGGAGCCAGGGGCGCAGGTCGGCCGAGCCGCCGTTCGTGCGGCGGCGCCAGTCGGCCATCGCGGCGGCGATCGTGGGCCCGGGAGCGCCGTCGGGATCGTCGATGTTGAATTGTCCGGCCCCGAAGTGGGACGGGTAGATCATCGGGTAGAAGGCGTCGAGGGAGTTGCGCAGCTTGCCGGGCTTCTGGCCGATGCCGAGGTCCTCAGAGGCGGCGAGGCCGAAGAAGGCGGCCGACACGCGCACGCCGCGCGGCTTGAGCTCCCGGGACGCGCGCTTCAGGAAGGCGGTGATCGCCTCGTCCTTGTTGCGGCCGGGGTCGCTGAGGCGGACGGACTCGAGGTCGCCGTCCGTCGGGTAGCGGACGTAGTCGAACATGATCTCGTCGAAGCCGAGCTCGGCGGCGTAGGCCGCGAGTTGCAGCGGGTACTCCCACGCCTCCTCGTTTGACGGATCGAGCCAGGTGATGCCGAGGTTGTTCTCCCAGAGCTGCCCGTTCTTGCGCTTGACGGCGATCCCCGGATTGGCGCGCGAAGCGTAGCCGTCCTGGAAGGTGACGATCCGGCCGATCACGTAGAGCCCGCGCTGGTGCGCCTCGCGCAGCGTCTTGACCGGGTCGTAGACGTTCATGTGCGCGCCGGAGTCGCGCGCCGTGGGGATCGGCGTGGTGAAGGCGACCTCGCCGCGCTCGTCCTTGATGTCGATCTGGATCGAGTTCATCCCGACGCCGGGGTCGGCGAGGTTGATGATCGGCTCCCACAGGCTCGGCGTCGCGACGGCGTAGCTCGTCACGTGCACGCCGCGGATGTGGTCGGGCATCGGCACGCGGCCACCGGTGGCAGCGAGGGCCTGCGAGGTCAGCGGCTTCGCCGGCTCGGCCTCGACGGGCGCCGGCGCCGCCTGCTCGCGGCTCCAGGTGAAGGCGAGGGCGGCGACGGCCACGGGGAGGAGGAGCAGCGCGACCAGCACGACGCGGCGCTTGCGCTGCGTCGCGCGGGCGGCGGCGCGCTGCTTCGCGCGGCGCGAGTTGCGCAGCGCCTCCTGGTGCGCGTCGTAGCGCTGCTGGTCGCGGAAGTCGCCCATCTCTGGACCGGCCAGTCTAGACGAAGGGCGGTCAATCGGCAGCGAGCGGGGTCACGCTGCCGATACGCTCCGCCCGTGGGCCCGCGGCCGTCCGATATCGCCAAAAGCGTCGAGCTGATGCTCCTGCGCCCGCGCGCCACCGACGCGGACTGCGCGGGGCTCTGCGCCCAGGCCCGCGAGCTGCACGTGGCGGCGGTCTGCGTGCTGCCGACGCACGTCCCGGGCGCGGCCGAGGCCCTGCGCGGCTCGGACGTGAAGCTCGTGGCGCTGATCTCCCATCCACTCGGCGCCGATCGTCCCCCGGTGAAGGCACGGGCCTGCCGGCAGGCGCTCGAGGACGGCGCCCAGGAGGTCGAGGTGGTCGTCGACCTGGCCCGCTTCGCCTCCGGGGACCCCAACCACGTGCGCGACGAGCTGCGGCTGTGCGCACGCGCCGCACGGGAGGCGCGGCCCGAGGCGCTCGTGCGCGCCGTGATCGAGACCGCGGCCTTCGACGACCGCACCCTGCGGCTCCTCGCCCGCGCCGTCGCGGCCGGCGGGGTAGACATGCTGGTCACGTCGACGGGGCTCGCACCCGAGGCCCCCGACGCGCTCGACGTCGAGCTGATGCGCGAGGAGCTCGGCGCCGGGATCGCGCTGAAGGCCGTGCGGGCCGTGCGCGGGGCGGACGAGGCCGCCGTGCTGCTCGTGGCCGGCGCGAACCGGGTCGGGGCCCCGACGGCGGACCTCCTGCGCGGCGACAGCGACCGCTGATCAGCCGCCGAGCCGCGCGCGCAGCCCGGCGACGCCGGTGTCGTCGCTGACCCGGACGCGTTGCAGAAGCAAGGGCTGATCTGCCCGCTGCAGGGTGCCCTCGTCGGTGGTCACGGCGAGGACGTACCCGGCCCGCCGCACGAGCCCCTCGGAGGCCGTGTCGTACTTGCCGACCGGGTAGCAGAACCACTGCACGGGCCGGCCGAGGATGCGCTCCAGGCGGAAGCGCGACGCCCGCAGCTCGCGCAGCGCCGTCGCCTCGTCGACCAGCGACAGCTCCCGGTGCGTGACCGTGTGGGACCCGATGTCCCAGCCGGCGGCCGCGAGGTCCCGCAGCTGGTCCTCGGTCATCCACAGCGGCGCGGCGGCCGGGTCGGCGAGGATGCGGTCGGTGATCACGTACGCGGTACCCGTCAGGCCGTGGCGGGCCATGATCGGCGCGGCCGTCTCGGCGATCTCGCGGTAGCCGTCGTCGAAGGTGATCAGGACGGGCCGCTCCGGTAGCGGTGCGCCCTCCATCAGCGCGGCGAAGAGCTGACGCTGGGTGATCGACGCGTAGCCGGCGTCCGCGAGCCAGGCCATCTGCCGCGCGAAGTCACGGGGGCCGACGGTCAGGTCGCGCTCGTAGGCACCGGCTCCCGCCGAGGGCCGCGCGATGCGGTGGTACATCAGGATCGGGACGTTCAGGGTGCGCTCCGGGAGCGGCCGCGGCAGGACGAGGCGCTCGCCGTCGCCCGTGGTCGTGGCGGCCTCCGGGGCGGTCGCGGCCGCCGCTTCGGTCGCCGCGGACCCGGTCGCCGTGGTCGTCGGCTCGGCGGTGGTGGGCGTCGCCTCATCGACCGCGGCCTCCGCGGCGGGGCGAGGCCCGTCGCCGCCGGTGGACGCGCGCACCATCACGGCGACCATCCCGATCAGCGCCGCGACGAGCGCGGCGAGGAGCGCGAGGTGGACCCTCGACATGCCCGTAGCGTATTCCCCGGGGCCGTCAGTCCCCGAGCAGGTCGGTCAGGTCGCGCACGCCGGTCTTGTTGTCGACCGGGATCGCCCGCAGCTCGAGCGGGGAGGCGGCGCTCTGGTCCGTGCCCTCGCCCGCGGCGATGCCGAGCACGTAGCCGGCGGCCCGCGCGGCCTCGGCGGCGGTTGCGTCGGCCGCGCCGCCCGGATAGCAGAGCCACTGCACGGGATGGCCGAGGATCTTCTCGAGCTTCGCCTGCGAGGCGCTCAGCCGCTCAGGGGCCTCGGCCGCCCCCTTCCCGGTGATCGGCTCCTCTGCGGTCGTCTCGGAGGCGATGTCCCAGCCGCGCGCCTCGAGCTCGCGCAGCATGCCCCACGTGAGACGGTCGGGGGAGGCGGCGCGCCGGCGCAGCAGCTTCCCCGTCACCGAGCACACGACGCCGATCAGCTCGGCGTCGGCCATCCGCGGCGCGGCGACCGAGGCCGTACCCCGGTAGCCGCCCATGAAGGCCAGGACGACGGGCTTCTCCGGCAGGGTGCCGCCCTCCATCAGCGCCTTGTAGAGCTCGAGCAGGGAGATCGTCTCGTAGCCCTCGCCCTTCAGCCACTCGAGCTGGAGCTGGAACTCCTGCGCCTCGACCGTCTTGGCGAGCAGGGCGGGCTCCTCCTCGCCCGTGACGACGGAGACGCGCTGGTAGAGCAGGATCGGCACGTCGGCCGTGGTCTGGGGCAGCGGGTCGGGGAGCGCCAGCGCGGCGACCTCGCGGGTCGACTCCAGCGCCTGCGCGGGCTGGTCGGGGTCGGCGCCCGCGCGCGCCGTCTCGACGCGGTCGCGGCCGAGCCACCAGGAGCCGCCGATCACGACCGCGGTCAGGAGCGTCAGCACGAGCATCGCGGGCGTCGCGCGCATGCCCGGAGCGTAGACGCTCGCCGGCGCGGGTAGAGTGGCCGGGTGGCCTCCGCGCATGACGACCCGGTCTGGACGACGCACGCGGTGCGCATCCTCCACGACGACGTGGTCACGATCGAGGAGCACGACGTCGAGACGCCGGAGGGTCGCCGCTACCGCTTCCCCCTCGTGCGCTCGCCCGGCTTCGCGAAGGTGGTGCCGCTCCTGCCGAACGGCGACGTCGTGCTGGTGCGCCAGTACCGCTACGCGGTCGGCGACACCACCCTCGAGCTGCCCGCCGGCGCGATCGACGACGGCGAGGACCCCGCCGCGACGGCCCGCCGGGAGCTCGCCGAGGAGGCGCTCCTCGCGTGCGACGCGCTCGAGCCGCTGGGGGAGTTCCGGACCAGCCCGGGGCGGATGGACGAGCGCGGCTTCCTGTTCCTGGCCCGCGACTGCCGCCCCGATCCGGCGGCCCGCCAGCACGAGCCGACCGAGCCCGTGCGACTTGGCCTCGACGAGGCGATCGGGCTGATCGGCACGGAGATCCTCGCCGCCTCGTCGTCGCTGGCCCTGCTGCTCGCGCGACGTCGCCTCGACGGCGCGGATGGGTGACACTTCGGGCATGTCTCAGATCACGCCGACCGGTCCGAACGCCGCCGGGGTCCGCTGGGACCTCGCCCCGATCTGCGCGGACGCCGAGGCGGCGCGCGCGCTCCTCGACGACGCGATCGCGCGCGCCGACGCCTTTGACGCACGTCACCGCGGCCGCGTGGCCGAGCTCGACGCGGCCGGGCTCGCCGCCGCCCTGGCCGAGCTCGCGTCGATCTCGAACGCGCTGCATCGGGTCGGCTCGTACGTGTCTTTGCGCCGCAGCGTCGACGTCAACGACGACGAGGCGCGCGACCTCGAGACCGTCGTCGACCAGGGCCTCGTGCGCGCCCAGAACGCGCTGCGCTTCTTCGACCTCGAGTGGATCGACCTCGATGATGCCGTCGCCGAGCCCCTGATGGCGGCGCCCGAGGTGGCGGCGGACCGCCACCACCTGCGCTCGTCGCGGCGCTTCCGCCCGCACGTCCTGCCCGACGACCAGGAGCGGATGCTCGCCGAGCGCGACCCGCTCCTGTCCGCCTGGCAGAACCTGTTCGCGCAGACCGTGGCCAACATCCGCGCGCCGTTCGACGACGGCACGGGTGCGGCGGAGCGCACCGTCGACGAGCTCCTGTCCTACCTGCACACGCCCGACCGCCCCGTCCGGCTCGCGGCCCTCGAGGCGCTCTACGCCGCGCTCGAGCCGCACGCCGACGTGCTCAGCACCTGCTACGACAGCATCGTCGCCGACCGCCTCGTGCAGGACCGCCTGCGCGGGTACGCCACGCCGCTCGACCCGCGCCATCTGTCGAACGAGCTCGAGCCGGCCTGGGTCGACGCGATGATGGCGGCGATTGAGGACCGCTACGGGATGGCGCAGCGCTGGTTCCGGCACAAGGCCGAGCTGATGGGCCTCGAGCGGCTGCACCTCGCCGACCAGTACGCGCCCCTCGGCGCGGGCCGCGCGATGCCGTACGCGGAGGCCGTCGGGATCGTCGAGGATTCGTTCGGGCGCTTTTCCGACGAGATCCTGAACGTCTCGCGCGCCGTCTTCGAGGACCGCCGCGTCGACGCCGAGCCCCGGCCCGGCAAGCGCGGCGGCGCCTTCTGCAGCTCCGTCGCGCAGGACGCCCAGCCGTTCATCCTGCTCAACCACACCGACACGCTGCGCGACCTGATGACGGTCGCCCACGAGCTCGGCCACGGCATGCACTTCGCGCTCGCGAGCGCCGCGCAGTCGGCGCTCTCGATGCACGCGCCGCTCGCGCTCTGCGAGGTGCCGAGCACCTTCGCGGAGCTCCTCGTCTTCGACCGCATGCTCAAGGAGGAGCCCGACCCGGCGACGCGCACGGCGCTCGTCCGCCAGGAGCTCGAGTCGGGCTTCGCGACCGTCTTCCGGCAGACGATGATGGTGCGCTACGAGCAGGACGCCTACGGGGCCCGCCAGGGCGGCCAGGCGCTGACCGCGGACCGTCTGAGCGGCTTCTGGATCGACCGCAACGCCGGCTACTACGGCGACTCCGTCGAGCTGCCCGAGGGCTACCGGCGCGGCTGGTCGTACATCCCGCACTTCATCAACACGCGCTTCTACACCTACGCCTACGCGTTCGCGCACCTCGCCAGCCTGACCCTCTACGCGCTCTACCGCGAGGACGGCGACGCCTTCGTCGGCCCGTACCTCGAGTTCCTGCGGACGGGCGGCGCGGCCTCGCCGGGCGAGCAGCTCGGCGCCTTCGGGATCGATCTCGCGGACCCGGCCACCTGGGCCCGCGGCCTCGACGAGATGGAGCGCATGGTCGACCTCGCGGTCGAGGGGTAGGCCGTGGCCCTCCGCGTCGCGCGCGTCGACTGGGTCGAGGGCGAGGGCGCCTACTACAACGACGACCTGCTCGCGATCCGCGCGGGCGCCCCGAAGGACGGCCTCGTCTACGGCGGCGACCCCGTCACGCCCGGCCTCGACGCGGTGCGCCGGCCCGCCCGGGCGCTGCTCCTGCGGATCGAGGCCGAGAGCGGGGCGGTGGGGTGGGGCGACGCGATGTCCGTGCAGTACGCAGGCGTCGGCGGTCGCGACCTGCCCGTCGACCCGGCCGCCCTCGCGGACGAGCTCGCGGCGGCCCGCGACCTCCTGCTCGGCGCCGGCGAGACGGGCTTCCGCGCCGGGTCGGATCTCGTGGATGCCCACCGGCTGGCCGACGGCCGCCAGCTCCACACCGCGCTGCGCTACGGGCTCTCGCAGGCCCTCCTCAGCGTCGAGGCGGCGGACCGCGGCGTCACCCCGTTGCGCGTCCTCGCGGACGAGACCGGGCTGGTCGCGCCGCGGCTCGTGCCCGTCTACGCGCAGTCCGGCGACGAGCGCCGCCTGAACGCGGACCGCATGATCCTGCGGCGGGTCGAGGTGCTGCCGCACGGCCTCTTCAACTCGACCGAGGCGTTCGGGGTGGACGGCGGTGCCTTCCTCGACTACGTGCGCTGGCTCGTCACCCGCACCCGCGAGATCGGCGGCGCCGACTACCGCCCGCGCCTGCACCTCGACGTGTACGGGATGCTCGGCCTCGTGACCGGCCAGGACGTCGACCGGATGGCCGCCTTCCTCACGGAGGTCGAGGCGATCGCCGACGGGCTCGAGGTGGCGCTCGAGGCGCCCTGCCTCGGCGACGACACCGACACCACGATCGAGCTGCTTGCCGCGCTGCGCGCGCGCCTCGTCGCGCAGGGCACGCGCGTCCGGCTCGTGGCCGACGAGTTCTGCAACGGCGACGAGGACGTTTTGCGCTTCGTTCAGGCGGGCGCCGTCGACCTGATCCAGATCAAGATGCCCGATCTCGGCTGCCTGACCGAGGCGCTCAAGGCCGCCGCGGCCTGCCGGGCCGGCGGCCTCGGCGTCTTCATCGGCGGCTCCTGCGCCGAGACCGACCTCAGCGCGCAGCTGAGCGCGCAGCTGGCGATGGCCGTCGACGCCGACCAGGTGCTCGCGAAGCCCGGCATGGGCGTCGACGAGGGGATCGCGATCGTGCGCAACGCGATGCGCCGCGCCCTCGTCGAGTGGGAGTGCGGGCGCTAGCCGCGCCGCGTCCCGAGTGCCGGGGGCGGGTCTCGAACCCGCACGTCGTCTCCGACGCCGGATTTTGAGTCCGGTGCGTCTACCAATTCCGCCACCCCGGCCGGGTACGGGCAGGGTACCGCGGGCGCGGGGGCGTGTGCTATCTTGGCCACGTGGCTGGCGATGGGGCCCGCCACGACGCGACGTGGCGTCCCTCCGTCGCGGCGTGCCCGGAGGGGCGGCGCCGCTGAGATCGGAGGCCGCATGACCAAGAAGGACCTGCTCGCCACGTGCAAGGCGCATAACGTGCGCTTCGTGCGGCTGCAGTTCACCGAGCTGCATGGCCAGCTCAAGAACGTGCAGATCCCCGTCGAGGAGCTCGACAAGGCGCTCGACAACGAGATGATGTTCGACGGCTCGTCGATCCGCGGCTACAAGCGGATCGAGCGCTCCGACATGTACTTCGTGCCCGACATGGACACGTTCTGCGTGATTCCGTGGCTCGAGGGCACGTCCGGCAACGTGGCGCGCATCATCTGCGACGTCGCCGAGGCCGACGGCACGCCCTTCGCCGGCGACCCGCGCGTCGCCCTCAAGAACGTGATCGCCGAGGCGAAGAAGCTCGGCTACACGTTAAACGTCGGCCCCGAAGCCGAGTTCTTCATCTTCAACCGGGACGCCGACGGCACGCCGCGCGTCGATCCGCACGACACCGCCGGCTACTTCGACGTCGGCCCGATGGACAAGGGCGAGGAGGTCCGCCGCGCGATCGAGGACACCCTCGTGCAGATGGGCTTCCACCTCGAGGCCTCGCACCACGAGGTTGCGATCGGCCAGCACGAGATCGACTTCCGCCACGCGGAGGCTCTCAGCTGCGCCGACAACCTGATCACCTTCCGATACGTGGTGCGCTCGATCGCCGCGCAGCACGGGATGCACGCGACGTTCATGCCGAAGCCGATCTTCGGCGAGAACGGCTCGGGCATGCACTGCAACCAGTCGCTCTCGAAGGGCGGAAAGAACATCTTTTTCGACCCGAAGGGCGCGGAGCAGTTGTCGGGCGAGGCGTACGGCTACATCGCCGGCCTGCTCGAGCACCTGCCCGGTATCACCGCCCTGGCCAACCCAATCGTGAACTCGTACAAGCGGCTTGTGCCCGGCTACGAGGCGCCCGTCTACATCGCGTGGTCGCCGGGCAACCGCTCGGCGGCGATCCGGATCCCCGACAAGCGCGGCAACTCGACGCGCGCCGAGCTGCGCACCCCGGATCCGACGGCGAATCCGTACCTGCTCTTCGCCGTGATGCTGGCGGCGGGGCTCGACGGCATGCGTACGGGCAAGCAGCCGCCGAAGCCGGTCAACCAGAACATCTACCACCTCTCCGAGGAGGAGTCGAAGAAGCTCAAGATCCAGGGCCTGCCGCACAATCTGTCCTTGGCGCTCGACGCCTTCGAGGCCGACGCGGTCCTGACCGGCGCCCTCGGGTCCCACATCACCGAGGCCTATCTGGCTGAGAAGCGCTCCGAGTGGCGCGCCTACCAGGCCCAGGTCCACGGCTGGGAGATCGAGCACTACATGGAGACCTTCTAGGCCTCCGCGACGGTCGCTCGCGGTCCGGACCGCCCGCCTCCGTGCGGTCCGGGCCGCGCAACCGGCGTGCCCGTCCCCGGATGGGTGATACCGTGCGCGGCGACCCACCGGACGGCTGCCGGGGCGATCGCCCCGGGGCTGCGGATCGGGCGACTGTTGAACACGGAGGCGCCAGATGGCCCTGACCAGCGAGCAGAAGGCCGAGATCATCGGCCAGCACGGCAAGAGCGCGACCGACACGGGTTCCCCCGAGGTCCAAGTCGCGATGCTGACGCAGCGGATCAACGAGCTCACCGAGCACCTCCGGTACCACAAGCACGACCATCACTCGCGGCGCGGCCTCCTCAAGATGGTGGGCCGCCGCCGGCGCCTGCTCCAGTACCTCCAGCGGGAGAACGTGGAGCGGTACCGCGCGATCGTGAAGGAGCTCGGACTGCGCCGCTAAGGGCGCCCGAGTCATACGCGGATGGCGGTGCGCGGGACGCGCGCCGCTGGCAGCAGAAGGGAAGCATCCACACATGAGTGACGTTCTCGGCACCGAGACCGCCGTCGAGGTCGCCGCGGGGGACATCAGCCTCCGCTTCGCGACCGGGCAGCTCGCCAAGCAGGCCGACGGGGCGGTTCTCGTCCAGAGCGGCGACACCGTCGTCCTCTCCACCGTCGTCGGAGCGCAGGAGGCCCGCCCCGGGGCGGACTTCTTTCCGCTCACCGTCGACGTCGAGGAGAAGATGTACGCCGCCGGCAAGATCCCGGGCGGCTTCTTCAAGCGCGAGGGGCGGGCCACGGAGAAGGCCACCCTCAACGCGCGCATGATCGACCGGCCGATCCGGCCGCTGTTCCCCAAGGGCTTCCGCAACGAGGTCCAGGTGATCGGGACGGTCCTGTCCGTCGACAAGATCACCTCCCACGACATCCTCGCGATGAACGGCGCCTCCGCGGCGCTGATGATCTCGCCGCTGCCCTTCGCGGGTCCCGTCGGCGCTGTGCGCGTCGGCCTGATCGAGGGCCAGCTGCGCGTCAACCCGTCGATGCCCGACATGCTCGAGTCCGACCTGGACCTGATCGTCTGCGGCACGCCCGAGGCGATCACCATGGTCGAGGCGGGCGCGAACATCGTGCCCGAGGACCGCATGGTCGAGGCGCTCGAGCTCGCCCACGAGACGATCAAGGGCATCTGCGCCGCGCAGATCGAGCTGCAGCAGAAGGTCGGCAAGCCGAAGTGGTACGACGCCGGCGTCGACCGCGAGCTCGACGAGCGCTACGGCGCGTCGTTCGACCGCCAGATCGCCGAGCACGGCGTCGCCGGGGTGGAGCAGGCCGCCGCCGAGGCGCTGGCCGCCGAGTGTCCGCCCGTCGCCGCCGACGCCGGTGAGGACGTGATGGTGCGCCGCACCCAGGTCAAGTTCGCGCTCGGCTTCATCAGCGACCGCCGCCGCGCGGCCGCCGTCACGGCGCCCGTGCAGGAGCAGTTCGAGGCCGACATCCGCGCCCTCTCGGACGCGGAGCAGGACTCGAAGGAGCTCAAGTCCGCCAAGCGCGCCGCGCTGATTGAGCGCATCGTGCAGGAGATCCGGCTGCCCTTCCCGGGCGGCGCGGATAGCGGCCTCGACGCGGCCACGCAGGCCGCCGTCCGGTCCGCCGTCGACTCGGTCTACAAGCAGATCGTGCGCACGAAGATCGCCGTCGACAAGCGCCGCCCCGACGGGCGCGGCGAGAACGAGATCCGCCCGATCGCGGTGGCGGCCGGCGTGATGCCGCGCACCCATGGCTCGGCGCTCTTCACCCGCGGGCAGACCCAGGCGCTGACCCTGGTCACGCTCGGCACCATCAAGGAGGAGCAGCGCATCGACGACCTCTCCCTGGAGACGACGAAGCGCTACATCCACCACTACAACTTCCCGCCCTTCTCGGTCGGGGAGACCGGCTTCATGCGCGGCCCCAAGCGCCGCGACATCGGCCACGGCGCGCTCGCCGAGCGGGCGCTCGTCGCCGTCGTGCCGGCCGCGGACGAGTTCGCGTACACGATGCGCGCCGTCTCGGAGATCCTCGAGTCGAACGGGTCGTCGTCGATGGCGTCGGTCTGCGGCTCGACGCTGGCCCTGATGGACGCCGGCGTGCCGATCAAGGCCCCCGTCGCGGGCATCGCGATGGGCCTGATCAAGGAGGGCGAGAGCCTCGTCATCCTGACCGACATCCAGGGCGCCGAGGACCACCTCGGTGACATGGACTTCAAGGTCGCCGGCACCGCGGAGGGCATCACCGCCCTGCAGATGGACATCAAGATCACGGGCGTCACCCGTGAGCTCCTGAAGGACGCCCTCGACCGCGCGAAGGCCGCCCGGCTGAGCATCCTCTCGACGATGGCGACGGCCCTGGCCGCGCCGCGCGAGCAGCTCTCCGAGCACGCCCCGCAGGTCCTGCAGACGCAGATCCTGCCGGAGCAGATCGGCCTGCTGATCGGCAAGGGCGGCGAGACGATCCGCGGGCTCCAGGAGGAGTTCGGGGTCCAGATCGACGTCGAGGAGGACGGCGCCGTGCGCATCTACGGCGTCGGCCCGGAGGCGGTCTCCGCGAAGGACCAGATCGAGCAGATGATGCGCCCGGTCCAGGTCGGCGACGTGTTCACCGAGCGGCGCGTCGTCAAGACGGCCGACTTCGGCGCCTTCGTCGAGTTGCGCAAGGGCACGGACGGCCTCCTGCACGTCTCCCGGATCGCCCCGGGCACGCGCATCTCGTCGGCCGACCAGGTGCTCGACCGCGGCGACATCGTCAACGTCGAGGTGACCGAGGTCGACACCGACCGCGGCCGCATCGGCCTCAAGCTGGTCGCCAAGGTCGAGGACGGGGTCGAGGTGTCCCCGGAGATGGTCGGCGAGCGCTACAAGGAACAGTTCCCGAACGGGGGCGGCGACGACGGCGATCGGGGCGACCGCGGTGACCGCGGGGGCCGCGACCGCGGCCGTCGGCGCCGTTCGGAGTAACGGGGCCGCGATGCGCCCCGGCGTCGAGGTGACGGAGCTCGCGAGCGGCCTCAGGGTCGCGAGCGAGCTCCGCCCCGACGTGCACGGCGTCGCCCTCGGCGCGTGGGTGCGCGTCGGCTCGCGCGACGAGGCGGCGCCCGTGGCGGGCGTCTCCCACCTGCTCGAGCACCTGCTGTTCCGCGGCACGGAACGCCACGACGCGATGGCGATCGCGGAGGCCTTCGACCGCTTCGGCTCGGACCTCCAGGCCGCCACCTCGCGCGAGGAGACGGACCTGCACGCGCGCGTCCTCTCCGAGCACGTGCCGCTGGCCCTCGACATCATGGGCTCGATGGTCGCCCGGCCCGGCTTCCACGACGTGGAGGCCGAGCGCGAGGTCGTGCTCGAGGAGCTCGCGCTCTACGACGACACGCCCGACGACCTCGTCCACGACGTGCTCGGCGAGCTGCTGTTCCCGGCGCAGGCGATCGGACGCCCGATCGCCGGGCGCGCCGACACCGTCGGCGCCCTCGACGAGGAGGCGCTGCGCGCGCACCACGCCCGCCACTACGCGGGCGACCAGGTCGTGGTCGCGGCCGCCGGCCCGCTCGAGCACGAGCGCCTCGTGGCGCTCGTGGAGGCGGCCTTCGACGGCCTCGCCCCGGCTCCGACGCACGCGCGGCCCGCCGCGGTCGCGGCGGCCGGCCGCCGCGCCTTCGTCGGGCGCGACCTCGAGCAGACGCACATCGCCGTCGGCGGCTGCGGGATCGGCCGCACGGACGACCGCCGCTTCGCCCTCGCCGTGCTCGACCAGATCCTCGGCGGCGGCGCCTCGTCGCGGCTCTGGCAGGAGATCCGCGAGCAGCGCGGCCTCGTCTACAGCGTCTACTCGTACGTGACCTACTTTCAGGAGACCGGACAGGTCGGGCTTGCCCTCGGCACCCGCTCCGAGAACCTCGCCGAGGCCCTCGGCGTCGCGGGCACGGAGATCCACGACCTCGCGCAGGGGCGCTTCCGCGACGGCGAGGTCCAGCGCGCGAAGGACAACCTGAAGGCGCGGCTGCTCCTGACTATGGACTCGACGGTCGCGCGGATGAGCCGGCTCGGACGCCACCTCGTCTCCGACGTGCCCCTGATGTCCGACACGGAGGTGGCGCGGCGGATCGACGGGGTGACGGAGGCCGACGTGCGCGACCTCGCCGCCGAGCTGTTCGCGTCCGGCGCCCTCTGCGTGGCCGGCATCGGCCCTGACGAGGCGGCGTTCGACGCCGCCCTCGGGGCGTTCCGGGAGCCGGTGGGGGGCGCCGCGTGACCCGCGTTCTCGTGTCCGGCGCCACCGGCCGGCTCGGCGCGCCGATCTGCGCGGCGGTGGCCGCCGCCGACGACCTCGTGCTCGCCGGCCGCGTCGCGCGCTCCCTGGGCGGCGGTGACGGCTTCCCGGACCTCGCCGCGGCGATCGCGGACACCCGCGCCGAGGTCGTGATCGACGTCACGCGCCCCGACGCCGCCGAGGCGCACTGCCTGACGGCGATCGCCGCCGGCGTCCCGCTGGTGCTCGGCACCACCGGCATGGCGGTCGAGGGCGCGGCGCGGGTCGACGCCGCCGCGCGCGCCGCGGGGGTGCCGGTGCTGTCCTGCCCGAACTTCGCGATCACCGCCGTCCTGATGATGCGCTTCGCCGTCGAGGCCGCCCGCGTCCTGCCGGACGCCGCGATCGTCGAGGAGCACCACGTCGCCAAGGTCGACGCGCCGAGCGGCACCGCGAAGCGCACGGCCGACCTGATCGAGGCCGCGGCCGGGGCCCGGCCGCCGATCTCCAGCCTGCGCCTGCCCGGTGTCGTGGCCAACCAGAGCGTCGTCTTCGGGGCCCCCGCGCAGACCCTCGAGATCCGCAACGTGACCACGTCGGTGGAGGCGTTCGTGCCGGGCGCGCTCCTCGCCGCGCGGCGGGTGGGCGGCCTCGCGGGCGGCCTGCACGTCGGCCTCGAGCTCGTCCTCGACTGAGGTCCCGCGTCGGTCGAGCGCGGAGGCTATGCTGCCGCGCACCCGAGCGAAGGGACCCGGATGGGCGCGCCGATCGGCCGCATACTCACCGCGATGATCACGCCGTTCGCGGCGGACGGCTCGGTCGACCACGACGAGGCCGTGCGCCTCGCCGAGCACCTGATCGCCCACGGCTCGGAGGGCCTCGTCGTGCACGGCACGACGGGGGAGGCCTCGACCCTCACCGACGACGAGAAGCTCGCCCTGACCGAGGCCGTCGCCGGCGCCGTCGGCGACCGCGTGCCCGTCATCTCGGGCACGGGCTCCAACGACACCGCGCACTCCGCACACCTGACGGCGCAGGCCGCGCGCCTGCGGGGCGTCGCCGGGTTCCTGAGCGTGACGCCGTACTACAACAAGCCGCCGATCGCGGGCATCGAGGGCCACGTCAAGGCGATGGCGGACGCAGCGGGCGACCTGCCGATCATCCTTTACAACATCCCGCAGCGCGTGGTCCTGCACCTGAGCCCGGCCGACCTCGACCGGCTCAGCCGCATCGACCAGGTGATCGCCGTCAAGCAGGCCGTCGGCGACCTCGACGAGGCGCGCGCCATCGTGGAGGCGGGCCGGCTCGCCCTCTACGCGGGCAACGACGACCTCGTGCTCCCGTTCGCGCTGCTCGGCGGCGTCGGCGGGATCTGCGTGGCCAGCCACGTCGCGGGCGCCGAGATGCTCGCGGTGCAGGCCGCGGCGGATGCCGGCGACGAGGTCGAGGCGCGGCGTCTCGACGACGCGCTGCAGTCGCTGTACACGGCGCTCTCGGTCGCGGTCAACCCGATCCCGGTCAAGACGGCGACGGAGCTGATCGGCTTCGCGACGGGCGGGCTGCGGCTGCCGCTAGTGGCCGCGACCGACGCCGAGCGCGAGGTCGTGCGGGCCGAGCTCGCCGCCCGTGGCCTGCTCGGCTGAGCATCGCTACCCTGCGGGCGTCCCGACCGAGGAGCACCCCGTGAAGAAGCGCCGCCCCACCCCCAAGCCGCACCGCGTCCGCAAGTCCCTGCGCCGCCGCAACGCCGCCCGCGGCCGCCGCTAGTCCGGTGCGCTCCCACGCGTTCCTCGGCGAGGCGCTCCTGCCGTACCAGGCGGCCGTCACCGCCGAGGCCGCCGCGCGGCTCGGGATCGCGATCGGGGAGACGCGCTCGGCGTCGCTCGACGAGCTGGAGGCGGTGGCCGGCGGCGAGCCGGCGCTCCTCTTCCTGTGCGGGCTGCCGTACACGCGCCTGCGCGACCGTGGCTTCGCCGTCGAGCCCCTGGCCGCGCCCGTCTCTGCGCTTGACCCGGACGCGGGGGCCCGCTACCACAGCGTCCTGCTGGGCCGGCCCGGCCTCGCCGGCCGCACCCTCGAGGATCTCCACGATGCCCGGCTCGCCATCAACGGCTACGACTCGATGTCCGGGTGGGTCCTGCCCGTCGGCAGCGGCCTGCCGCTCGAGTGGTTCGGGGCCGTAAAGGTCACGGGGGCGCACCGCGCATCGCTCGACATGCTCCTCGACGAGGGCGCCGACGCCGCCCCGATCGACTCCATGCTGCTCACCGGCGAGCGCACCCGCGACGACCGGCTCGAGACCCTGGTCGAGCTCGCCGCCTACGGGCCGTCGCCCGCGCCGCCGGTCGTCCTCGTCGGTGGGGACGCCGGGCTCGCCGACGCGCTGCGCGACGTCCTCGGCGCGCTGCACGAGGACGCGGCGGGCCGGGCCGCGCTGGAGTGGGGGCGTATGCTCCGCCTCGATCCCGTGACCGACGCCGACTACCAGCCGACGCGCGACTGCGACCGGAGGGCCGCGCCGTTCACGCCCTGATCGTCGTCGCCCATCCCGAGCCGCAGAGCTACACGGCGGCGCTCGCCCGCACCGCGGCGGAGGCGCTGGCCGCCGACGGCTGGGACGTCGTCATCGACGACCTCTCGGCGGAGGGCTTCCGGCCCGACGCCGGCTGGCACGACGTGCTCGAGGAGCCGTCGGGCGCCCTGCAGGTGATGGCCGCCCAGGAGCGCGCGGCCGCCGGTGGGGGCTTCGCGCCGGACGTGGCCCGGGAGATCGCGCGCCTGCAGGCCTGCGACCTCCTGATCACTGCCTTTCCGCTCTGGTGGTTCGGCCCGCCCGCGATCCTCAAGGGCTGGTTCGACCGCGTGCTCGCCAACGGCGTGGGCTACTCCGACCACCCCTTCACGGAGGGCCCCCTGAAGGGCAAGCGCGCGCTCGCGATCGTGACCACCGCGGGCGACGAGGCCAGCTACTACGGGCCCGAGGGACGGGCCGGCGACCTGCGCGCCCTGCTCAACCCGGTGCTGCACGGCACCTTCGCGTACTGCGCGTTCGACGTGCTCGACCCGCACGTGGTGTACGAGGCGGACGGCCCCGACGACGCCGTCCGCGCGCGCGGCCTCGCCGACCTGAGCACCCGGCTCGCGGGCATCGGCGGGGAGCCGCCGATCGCGACCCGGCCCCTGCGCGCCCCGTGAGCGCGCGGGTCCCGGACGCCGACGACGCGCCGGGCGGGCGCCACGCGCTCCTCGCCGTCCTCCTCGGTGGCATGGCCGGCTCCGCGCTGCGCCTCGGCGTCGCCGAGACCGTGCCCCTGCTCTGGGCCACGCTCGCCGTCAACGTCGCGGGCGCGCTCCTCCTCGGCGTCCTCTACGAGCGGCTGCGCGAGCACCGCCTCGGCCGCAGCGGGACGTGGTCGGCGCTCGGCCCCGGCCTGTGCGGGGCCCTGACCACGTTCAGCGCCCTGCAGTTCGAGGCGGTCGAGCTGATGCGCGACGGCGCCTGGGAGGGCGCGCTCCTGTACCTGGCGGCGTCGATCTGCCTCGGTCTGCCCGCCGCCGCCCTCGGCCGCCGGCTCGGAAGGGGCGGCCGGTGAGCGGCTGGCTCCTCCTCGCGATCCCGCTCGGCGGCGTCGGGGCCGTGGTGCGGGTGCTCGCCACCCAGCTCGGGGAGACGCGCCTGCCCGGCGGGGCGCCGGCGGCCACCGGCGTCGTCAACGTGGTCGGCGCGGCGCTGCTCGGGCTCGTGGCGGCCCTCGGCGGCGACCCGGCGATGCTCGTGCTCGGCGGGGGGCTGCTCGGCGGGATGACGACCTTCTCGACGTGGATGGTCGAGGCCGACGAGGCCGGTCGCACGGGGCCGGCCCGGACGGCGCTGGTCGTCGTCGTGCTGCCCTTGGTCCTCGGCGCGCTCGCGTACGCCGCGGCGCGCGCCGTCGCCTAGTAGCCCGAGCCCGGGATGCGTCGCACGCGGTCGACGTCGAGCGTCGAGCCGATCACGCGCTGGGTGCGGCAGTGGCCGCGCAGGACGATCGTCTGCGTCTCGACCTGCGCCGCGCCGAAGCGGACGCCGTGGACGAGGTCGCCGTCGGAGACGCCCGTGGCGGCGAACAGCGCGTCCTGGCTGGCCACGAGGTCATCGACGTCGAGGACCCGGTCCACGTCGAGGCCCGCGGCGACGATCGCGGCGCGCTCCTCGTCGGAGCGGGGCCAGAGGCGTCCGATGATGCGGCCGCCGACGCTGCGGATCGCCGCGGCGGAGAGGACGCCCTCGGGCGTGCCGCCGACGCCCCACAGGAGGTCGATGCCGGTGCCCGCGCGGATCGGCATCAGGCTGCCCGCGACGTCGCCGTCGGGGATCAGGCGGACGCGGGCGCCGGCCGCGCGCATGCGGCCGATCATCTCCAGGTGGCGGTCGCGGTCGAGGACGACGACGCCGAGGTCCCGGACCGCGCAGCCCTTGCGGTCGGCGATCGCGCCGAGCAGGTCCTCGATCGGCCGGTCGAGGACGAGCAGGTCGGCGATCGCGGGGCCGCCGGCCATCTTCTCCATGTAGACGGCGGGCCCCGGGTTGAACATCGTGCCGCGCGGCGCGATCGCGAAGGTGGAGAGTGCGTTCTGCTGGCCCTTGGCGGTGAGGGTCGTGCCCTCGAGCGGGTCGACGGCGATGTCGACGGCCGGGCCGCCCGCGCCGACCTCCTCGCCGATGTAGAGCATCGGCGCCTCGTCCTTCTCGCCCTCGCCGATCACGACCACGCCGCTGATCGGGCAGGTCTCGAGCGCGTCGCGCATCGCGTCGACGGCGGCCTTGTCGGCGGCGTTCTTGTCGCCGCGGCCGAGCCAGCGGGCGGCGGCGATCGCGCCGGCCTCCGTGACGCGGGCGAGGTCGAGGGCGAGGGCGGAGGGGAGCCTCTCGGGCATGCGCTGGATCCTAGTGCCTTCCCCGCAGGACGCCCCGCGGGATCTCGCTAGGGTTCGGGCGTGACGACGCCCCCGCTCGACCTCGACCGCATCCGCGCCCAGTTCCCCTCGTTGCAGCGCGCCCACGACGGGCAGCCCTTCGCGTACTTCGACGGGCCGGGCGGCTCGCAGGTGCCGCTGGCCGTGGCCGACGCGATGACGCAGTCGCTCCTGCACGCCAACGCCAACTGCGGCGGCGCCTTCGCCACGTCGGTCGAGTCCGACGCGGCGATCGAGGCGGCGCGCCGGGCGGCGGCGGACTTCACGGGCTCGGAGCCCGACGAGATCGCCTTCGGGCCCAACGCGACCACGCTGCAGTTCCTGCTCGCGCACGCCGTGGCCCGCACCTTCGAGCCGGGCGACGAGATCATCACCACGGAGCTCGACCACGACTCGAACGTGGCGCAGTGGCTGCGGGTGGGGGAGGACCACGGGCTCGTGGTGCAGCAGGCGCGTCTGCGCCGCACCGACGGCACCCTCGACCTGCAGCACCTGGAGGGCCTGCTCTCGCCGCGCACCAGGGTCGTGGCCTTCACGCTCGCCTCGAACCACCTCGGCACCGTCACGCCGATCGAGCAGATCGTGCACCTCGCGCACAGCGTCGGCGCCCTGGCCTGGGGCGACGGCGTCCACTACGCGCCCCACCGGCCGCTCGACCGGGTCGGCATGGGCATCGACGTGCTCTTCACGTCGCCGTACAAGTGGTTCGGGCCGCACCTCGGCATCGCCTCGATCCGCCGCGACCTTGCGGAGACGTGGCCCGCCGACCGCGTGCGCCCCGCCGACGAGACGCCGGCCGGGCACCGCTACGAGACCGGGACGCAGTCGCACGAGGCGATGGCCGGCATGACCGCCGCCGTCGACTACTTCGCGGGGCTCGGGACCGGCGCGACGCGCCGCGCGCGGTTGCTCGACGCCTACGCGGCCATCCGCGCGCACGAGGACGCGCTCGCCCTGCGCTTCTGGGACGGCGTCCGCGAGATGGAGCACCTGACGATCTACGGCGTCACGGACCCGGCCCGCTTCGACGAGCGCGTCGCCACGTTCTCCTTCACGGTCGACGGGGCGCCGCCGGCGGAGGTCGCCGAGCGGCTCGCCCGCCAGGGCCTCGCGGTCTGGGACGGCAACTTCTACGCCTACTCGGCGAGCGTCGCGCTCGGCCTCGAGGAGCGGGGCGGCGCCGTCCGCATCGGCTTCCTGCACTACACGACGCCGGCCGAGGTCGACCGGCTCGTGGCCGCGCTCGGCGAGCTCGGCTGACGTCGCCCGGCGCGCGGCGGGACGCTAGGATGCGCGAGCCAGCGGATGTGGCGGAATTGGTAGACGCGCACGGTTCAGGTCCGTGTGGCCGAAAGGTCGTGGAGGTTCAAGTCCTCTCATCCGCACTGGCGCCGCGGGCGGCGCGGCGCAGGCGGTCCCGGACCGCGTCGCCGATGCCTCCCGGGGGTGGCGGCACGACGACGATCCGGGCCGCGCCCGACCTGTCGGCGGCGCGCAGGAGCGCGTAGAGGCGGATCGCATAGTCGGCGGCCGTCGGGCCGGCGTCGACGACGGCGTGGAAGCCGCTCGCCGCGGTGCCCGACGCGGCGATCAGGACGCTGGAGCCCGGATCGGCCACCGCCGCCGGGTCCTCGACGAGGACGACCGGCAGGTGCGGCGCGTAGTGCGCGGCGAGGGTCCCGGGCGCGCGCGGGGCGTCTGGGCCGACGGGGCCGAGTTCCGCGGCGAGGGTGGCCGCGACCATCGCCGCCGTGATGGCGCCGGGCCGGAGGATGCGCGGCCGCTCGCCGGTCAGGTCGACGATGGTCGACTCCACGCCGACCGCGCAGGGCCCGCCGTCGAGGATCAGGTCGACGTCGCGGCCGAGGTCCTCGGCCACGTGCAGCGCGGTCGTCGGGCTGACGCGTCCGAAGCGGTTTGCGCTGGGCGCGGCCACGCCGGTGCCGGCCGCGCGGATCGCCGCGCGCGTGAGGGGGTGGTCGGGGACGCGCAGCGCGATCGTGCCGGTGCCGCCGAGCGCCTCGGGGGCGGCGCGTCCACCGGTCGGCAGGACGAGCGTCAGCGGGCCGGGCCAGTAGGCGTCGGCGAGGGCCTGCGCGGCCGCGGGCCACGTGGCGGCCCAGGCGGGGGCGTCCGCGGCGTCGGCGAGGTGCACGATCGAGGGGTGGTCCGCGGGTCGGCCCTTGACCGCGTAGAGGCGCCGCAGCGCCGCGGCGTCCGCGGCGTCGGCGGCGAGGCCGTAGACGGTCTCCGTGGGCAGGGCGACGAGGCCGCCCGCGCGCAGGCGCTCCCCGGCCAACTGCGGGTCGTCGGTCAACACGGGCGGATCGTCGCAGGCCGGGCCCGCGTCCGGCGGCGGGCCTACGGTGCGGCCGTGCGCGCCCTGCTCGTCCTGGTCCTCGTCGTCCTGTCCGTCGCGTGCGCGCTCCTCGCGGGTCTCGGGGCGGTCCTGACCCGCAACGTGATCGAGCCGGAGGGGTTCGCGCGCGTCGTGGTGGCGACCGCGCAGTCCCCCGAGGGCAACGCGCTCCTGCGCGGCGGGGTCGCCCGCGAGGTGGAGCGGCTGGCCGCGGACCAGCCGGCCGTGCTCGCCGCGGGGGCCGCGCTGATCGCCGGCGACTGGGCGGTCGCGGCGGTCAACTCGAAGGCGGCGGCGCGCGTCCTCGGGCCGACCGCGATCGGCCTGCAGCAGGGGATCCTCACCGGCACGCAGGACGGCACGCTGCGCCTCGACGTGCGCGCGTTCGCCGGGGCCGCGGACCCGCCGCCGCTCGTGACCGCGCTGCTCGCGGCGATCCCCGGCGAGATCGCCGTCGTGATCCCGTGGGTGCAGCTGTCGCCCGGCTTCGAGCGCGCGCTGCGCCTCCTCGACCGCCAGCCGTGGCTGCCGACCGGGCTCGCGGTCGCCGCCGCCGCGCTCGGGCTCGTCGCGCTCCTCGCGGCCCGCCGGCGCGGGCTGACCCTGCTGGCGCTGGGCCTCATCCTCGCCGCCTCCGCCTTCTTCCTGCGGCCGCTGGCCCGCGAGAGCACGACCTGGCTGGCGGCGGCCGACTCCCGCGACGAGGCGGTCGCCGCGCTCACGCCCGTCGTCGTCGACGCCGTCCTCAACGGCTGGACGGCGGTCTCCGGCGCGCTGACCGCGATCGGCCTCGCGCTGGCCCTCGTCGGGCTCGTGCTCGGCGTGCGGCGCCGGCGCGACTAGGGCGCGTCGGGCAGGAAGATCGCGCTCTCGGCGTCGACCACGTGGGCACCGCCGTCGAGCGGGATCGCGGCGCCGTTGATGCCGTGGGCGGCGTCCGAGAGCAGGAACGCAATCGCGGCCGCCGCCTCGTCCGCGGTCGCCGGGCGCCGGTCGGGCGCGAGGCGCGTGGCCGCCGTGTAGGCGGCGTCGAGCCCGCCGGTCCGCTCGGCCAGGCCCGCCAGCACGTCGTCGGCCATCGGCGTGCGCACCCAGCCGGGGCAGAGCGCGTTCGCACGCACGCCGGCGGGGCCGTGGTCGACGGCCAGGCAGCGGGCGAGGTGGACGGCACCGGCCTTCGCGGAGCAGTAGGCCACCGACGCCGGGCCGGCGCGGAGCCCGGCGAGGCTGGCCACGATCACGATCGCGCCGCGGGTCCGCTCCAGCTCGGGCACCGCGGCCCGGGCGGCGATGAACGGCGCGGTCAGATTAACCCGCAGGACCTCGTCCCAGCCCGCGGGGGTCTGCTCGACGGCGGTGCCGGGGTTGCCGGCGCCGGCGCTGCAGACGAGGCCGTGCAGGCCGCCCGCCGCGGCGACGAGCTGCTGCACGGCGTGGGCGAGCAGGGCCGGGTCGGCGGCGTCGCCGGGGAAGGCGCGGCCGCCGGTCTCCGCCGCGATCGCCTGCAGGGGCTCGGGCCGGCGTCCGACCAGGCCGACCAGCCAGCCGTCGGCGGCCAGCCGCCGGGCCGTGGCGGCGCCAATCCCGGAGCCGCCCCCGGTGATCAGCGCGGCCCGGGCCATGGCCTAGGCCTCGTGGCGGACCGGGTTGGAGAGGGTGCCGATGCCCGCCACCTCGACCTCGATCACCTCGCCGTCCTGCAGGTAGCGCTTCGGGTCGCGCCCGTCGCCGACGCCGCCCGGCGTGCCGGTCGCGATCACGTCGCCCGGCTCGAGAGTGGTGCCGCGGCTGACGTACTCGATGATGTCGGCGACCGAGAAGATCAGGTTGCGGGTGTTCGAGTCTTGGAGCACCTCGTCGCCGATCCTCGAGGAGACGCGGAGGTCGGCCAGGTCGACGCCGTCCACGGGGGCGATCGACGGGCCGAGCGGCGCGAAGGTGTCGAAGCTCTTGCCATAGACGAACTGGCGCAGCGGCGTCTCGAGCTGCGCGCGGCGCCCGGAGACGTCGTTGATCGCGGTGTAGCCGCCGACGTGGTCGAGGGCGTTGGCCTTCGTGGCCCGATAGCAGCGCGTGCCGATCACGACGGCGAGCTCGGCCTCCCAGTCGGGGCGGGTCTCCTCGCGCGGCACGACGATCGTCTCGCCGTGGCCGATCAGCGCCGACGGGAACTTCGCGAAGACGACGGGCACCTCGGGGATCTCGAGCTCGGACTCCTCTGCGTGGTCGCGGTAGTTGAGGCCGATCGCGATGATCTTGCGCGGCACGACGGGGTGCAGGAGCTGCACGTCGGCGGCGGCGCAGGTGGCGCCGGTGGCATCGCGGATCAGGGCCCAGTTCTCGGCGGTGGGCACGAAGCCGGCCTCGGGCGCCGGGCCCGCGTCGGTGATGGTTTCCCCGTCGAGGCGTCCGAGCCGGGCCTCGCCCGAGCCGGTGCGATAGCGGACCGCGTTCGTCATGGTGCTCCTCCGTCTGGCGCAGCGCGTGGGCCCGCCGGGGCCCGCAGGTGGGGGAACTGTGCCAGATCCGCGGCGGGCGACGTGCGGTCGCCTATTGGATCCACTTCGGGCTATGCTGGCGCGCGTCCACGGGAGAGGAGCCGAGGGTGACCGTCAAGCAGCTGCAGGCCAAGGGCGTCCGGATCCTCCGGCTCGTCTACAGCGACCTCTACGGGGTCCAGCGCGGCAAGGACGTGCTCCTGACCCGGGCGGCGCACGCGATCAGCCACGGCAAGCCGTTCGTGGAGGCCGTGATGACGATCGACCACGCCCACAACATCGTCTCCGGCGAGGAGGACGGCTTCCGCGACTTCGCCGCCGTCCCGGACCTCTCCACGGCCCGCATCGACCCGCGCGACCCCGAGGTGGCGGTTGTCCTGTGCGACCTCGTCGAGGTGCCCGGCGGCGCCCCGGCCGACCTCGACCCCCGCGGCGCCCTCAAGCGCATCGTGGGCCGGCTCGAGAAGCGCGGCCTCCGGCCCGTCGCCGCCCACGAGCTCGAGTTCTACCTGATGGAGCACGACCCGAACGGCGTGGGCGGCCTCGCACCCCTGGCGATGCGCGACTCGTGCGTCTACACGGTCGGCCCGCTGGCCGACCCGACGGGCATTGCCCGGCGCATGTTCGACGCCTGCGAGGCGTTCGGCCTCGACCCGATCTCGATGGCGCAGGAGTACGGCCACGCGCAGCACGAGATCAACCTCACGCACGGCCCGGCCGTCGAGGCCGCCGACCGCGCCTTCCTGTTCAAGTCGCTGATCAAGGAGATCGCGGCGCAGGCGGGCATCGTCGCCACCTTCATGGGTATGCCGGTCGACGGCGACGAGTCGTCCGGGTTCCACCTGCACGTGTCGCTGTGCGACAAGGCGGACAAGAACCGGCTCGACCAGCCGCGCGGCGCGGCCGGTCTCTCCGACCTCGCCTACCACTTCACGGCGGGCGTGATCGCCCACGGGCGCGGCCTCAGTGGCGTGCTCAACCCGACGGTCAACGCCTACAAGCGGATCATCACCGGCGGCCTGTCGCCCAAGTTTGCGAACTGGGGCCACGACAACCGCATGGCGATGGTGCGCTTCTGCTCGGAGCGCGGCCCGGCGACCCGGATCGAGGTCCGCAACGGCGACGGCAGCGCGAACCCGTACCTGGTCACGGCCGCGGTGCTCGCGGCCGGCCTCGACGGGATCGAGCGCAAGCTGGACCCGCCGGCGCCCGTGGAGGGCAACTTCTACGAGGGGCCGGAGGAGCTGCTCGGCGAGCCGCTGCCCACCAGCCTCGGCGAGGCGCTCGACGCGCTCGAGGCGGACAGCGTGCTGACCGACGCCCTCGGCGCACGTCTGTGCGAGACGTACCTGCGCAATAAGCGCTACGAGCTCGACCGCTGGAACGCCCACCTCAACCGCCTGACGGCGTGGGAGATCGAGGAGTACGCGGACGCCCTCTAGGGCAGCGCGCAGGGCCCGGCGAGCGCGGCCGCGACCTCGTCGGCGTCGAAGCCGGCCTCGGCGAGGACCTCGCGGGTGTGCTCGCCGAGGAGCGGGGGGTGGCGGTCGCTCGTGCGGTGGGCGCCGTCGAGGTCGATCGGCGAGCGGATCGTGCGCACCTCGCCGGCCGTGGGGTGCGCGTGCGCGACGAGGGCCTGCGGCGACTGGGCGAGCGCCTCGGGAATGCTGCGGACGGGCCCCGACGGCACGCGCGCCGCCTCGAGCGCGGCGAGCAGGTCGGCGGCCTCCCAGGTCGCGGTGGCCGTGGCGAGGAGCGGCACCAGCGCCGCCCGGTGGGCGACGCGCTCGGGGTTCGTCGCGAAGCGCGCGTCGGCCGCGGCCTCGTCGAGGCCGAGCACCCCGCACAGCGCGCGGTACTGGTCGTCGGTACCGACGGCGATCACGATGTGCGCGCCGCGCGTCGGGAACGTCTCGTAGGGGACGATCGACGGGTGCGCGTTGCCGAGCCGCTCTGGCTCGATGCCGGCCACGGAGGCCTCGGTGCCGCGGTTGGCGAGCCAGGCCAGCTGCGCGTCGTAGAGCGAGACCCGCACGTGGCGGCCCGGCTGGCCGCGCTCGACGTCGAGGAGCGCGGCGAGGATGCCGCTGGCCGCGAACATCCCCGAGGTGATGTCGGCGATCGCGACCCCGACCTTCATCGGCGCGCCGTCCTCCTCGCCCGTGATGCTCATGATCCCGCCCTCGGCCTGGATCGCGAAGTCGAAGCCCGGCAGGGCCGCCTCCGCGCTGTCCGCCGGGTAGCCCGAGAGCGAGCAGTAGACGAGGCCCGGGTTGTCCGCGCGCAGCGCCTCGAAGCCGAGGCCCATCCGCTCCGCGCCGCCCGGGATGAAGTTCTCGATCACGACCTGGCAGGTGCCGGCGAGGCGCTGCGCGATCGCGAGCCCCGCGGGGTCGCGCAGGTCGATCGCGATCGAGCGCTTGCCGCGGTTCGCGGCCAGGTAGTACGTCGCCTCGCCGCCCGCCCACGGCGGGCCCCAGGCGCGCGTGATGTCGCCGCCGTCGGGGCGCTCGACCTTGATCACGTCGGCGCCGAGGTCGGCCAGCATCATCGCGCAGTACGGACCGGCGAGGACGCGCGAGAGGTCGAGGACGCGGACGCCCCGCAGGGGGTCCGAGGTCGGGGGCGCGGCGGGCATCGTCAGCCGAGCGCGCCGAGCAGGAGGTCGAGGTGCTCCGCGGGCTTGACCTTCGGCAGCACGGCCTCGATCACGCCGTCGGGGCCGATCACGAAGGTGGTGCGCTCGACGCCCATGTACGTCTTGCCGTACATCGACTTCTCGACCCAGACCCCGTACGCCTCGGCCACGAGGTGGCCCTCGTCGGCAAGCAGGCCGAAGGGCAGGGAGAACTTGGCGCGGAACGACGCGTGGCTGTCCGGCGGGTCGGGGGAGATGCCGTAGACGACCCCGTCGAGGTCGGCGAGCCGGTCCCAGCCGTCGCGCAGCCCGCAGGCCTGCGTCGTGCAGCCCGGCGTGTCGTCCTTGGGGTAGAAATAGAGGACCGCGCGCCGCCCGGCCAGGTCGGCCAGGGCCACGCGACCGCCCGCGTCGTCGGCCAGATCGAAGGGGGGAGCGGGATCGCCGACGGAGAGCGCCATGCGGGTAGTCTACGGCCGATCGCCGCCGTGACCAGCCCGCGCCAGCTCCGCGCCCTCCTCGCCATCGCCGTCGCGGTCGCCGTCGCGGTGGGCTGCGCGGGCGCGGACGACGAGCCGACGGGCAGCCTGCGCGTCGCGGGATCGACGACGCTCCTGCCGATGCTGTCGGCGATCGCCGGCGACTACGCCGCCGCCCACCCGCTCGTCAACCTCGACGTGGAGATGACCGGCACGGGCGACGGGTTCGCGCTCTTCTGCGACGGGATGGTCGACGTCACCGGCGCCTCGCGCGAGATGACGGCGCGTGAGCGCGAGACGTGCATCGCCTCCGGCGTGCAGTTCTTGCGGCTGACCGTCGCGCACGACGCGGTCGTCGTGTTCACCAAGGCGGAGATGGCCCAGCCCGCCTGCCTGACCCGCGAGCAGCTCTACGCCCTGCTCGGGCCCGAGTCGACGGGGATCGACCGCTGGGAGGCGGCCGACGAGGTGATCCCGGGCAGCGCGGCGGGTCTGCCGGCGGAGGCGTTCGTGGCGATCGGCCCGGGCGAGTCGTCGGGGACGAAGCGGCTCCTCGTCGACCTCGCGATCGCGCCGGTGGCCGAGGAGCGCGGGCGCGAGGCGGCGCTGCGCCCCGACTACGTGGCGGAGCCGCGGGAGCAGCAGATCGCGAACCGGCTCGCGGGCAGCGGCAGCGGGCTCGGGTTCGCGGGCCTCGCCAGGGCCTCGCAGTGGGGCGATCGGGTGCGCCTCCTGGCGGTCGACGGGGGTGAGGGCTGCGTCGCGCCCGACCTCGCCGACCTCCGCTCCGGCGACTACCCGCTCGGGCGCCTGCTCTACCTCTACGTGAACGTCGCGGCGGCGCGGACCGACCCCGCGCTGCGCGCCTTCGTCGACGCCGTCCTCTCCGAGCGGGGCATCGCCACGGCGACGGCGGTCGGGGGCGTGGCCCTCGCCACGGGGGACGCCGAGGCCCAACGGGCCGCCTGGCGGCGCGCCCTCGCCCCGGAGGCCGACGGATGAGCTGGCTGACCTCGCTCTCGGGGCCGGCGATCCTCGCGCTCTGCGTGGGCGGCGCGGTCGCATACGCCCTCGTCGTCATCCTCGTCGCCGCCCGGGTGTTCCCGCACGACCGCCGCGAGGGCATCGGCGTCACCGCCGCCGCCTACATGACGGTGCTCGGCAGCCTGTTCGCGATCCTGACCGGCTTCCTGATCAACTCCGAGTACGGCACCCTGCGCCAGTCCCAGAACCTCGTCGCCGTGGAGATGGCCGCCGCCAGCCAGCTCGCCTACGGCTCGGCTGGCCTCCCGCCGGTCGACGCGGCGCTGGTCCAGGCGGCGCTCGTCCGGGAGCTCGACGCCGTCGCCCGGCGCGAGTGGCCGCACCTGGCGCGCACGCCGGCGCTGCCGTCGCCGGCCGCCGACGAGGTGTCCGCGCTCTCGCAGTCCGTGATCCTGTTCGGGTCGCGCTCGTACGCGCCGCCGGGGGCGGCGGATGCGATGCAGGGGGCGCTCGGCACCATGAACGAGGCGCGCCGGCAGCGGATCGTGGTCGCCACCCAGGTGCTGCCGGCGCCGCTCTTCGCGCTGAGCGTGGTGACGGGGGCCGTGCTGATCCTCGGCGCGGTCCTCGTGGCGCTGCGCTCGGGACCGCGCTTCGCGCTGGTCGCGGCCGGCATCGTGCTCGTGGTCGGCCTCGACCTGGCCGCGATCCTCGCCATTAGCGCCCCGTTCGACGGGCCCTTCGCCGTCTCGACCGTGCCGATCCTGCAGGTCGCCGACGAGCTCCGCGCGGGCGGCTACGCGCCGTGGGTGGCCGCGTCGTGACCCGCCGGCTCCTGCTCGCGCTCGCCGTGGTCGCCGCCGGCGCCGTCCTCGGGGGCTGCGGCGCAGCGGACGAGGCGGCCGTCCCGACGACCGCGTCCTGTCCGGCGTCGGGCCCGACCTGCGTCCGCGTCGGAGTCGGCCAGCCGATCTACCTCGGCGAGCTCCTCAACCTGACGACGGAGTCGGGCATCGATGTGCAGCAGAGCCTGCGGCTGTCGGTCGACTACCTCGACGGGGTCTTCGACGGCGCGCCCGGCCAGCTGCTCGGGCACGACGTCGAGGTGCTGTCGCAGGAGGACCAGTGCAGCGCGGCCGGTGGCCGCACCGGCGCGCTGCGGCTCCTGCAGGAGCCGTCGCTGGTGGCCGTCGTCGGGACCACCTGCTCGACCGCGGCGCTCGGGGCGGCCGACGCCGTCCTCGCCGAGGCGAACGTGCTGATGGTGTCGGCCTCGAACACCGCGCCCTCCCTGACGGACCCCAAGCAGCGCCGGCGCACCTACTTCCGGGTGTCGCCGAACGACGCGCTGCAGGCCTCGGCCGTCGCCGACTTCGCCTACGTGCGCGAGGGCTGGCGCAGCGCGGTCACCGTCCACGCCGCCGGCGACGTCTACTCGCAGCAGCTCGCGAGCGCCTTCGGATCGTCTCTGAACGCGCTCGGCGGCCAGCAGCTCGCCGACCTCAAGGTCGGCGCGGACGCGCCCGCCGCGGCGGCCGCACGGGAGATCGCCGCCCTGGGGCCCGACATGGTCCTGATCAGCGCCTTCTCGCCGGAGTGCGAGCAGACCGCGGCCGCGATCCGGGCCGTGCCGGCGCTGAGCAGCCTGCCGATCGTGGTCTCGGAGGCCTGCCAGACGACGGAGTTCCTGCAGGTCCTCGGCGCGGACGCGAAGGGCGTCTACGCCTCGAGCCCGGACTTCACCTACCTGGAGGAGAACGCCTTCTACCGCGACGGCTTTCTGCCGTCCTACCGCCGCCAGACCGGCGGCGACCCGATCGGCGTCTACCACGCGCACGCCTTCGACGCCTTCGCGGTGATCGCGGACGCGATCCGGCGGACGGCGGTGATCGAGCCGGGCGGCGTCCTGGTGATCGACCGCGAGGCCCTGCGTCGGGCCCTCCTCGAGGTGCGCGGGTACCAGGGCCTGTCCGGCCGCCTGACCTGCGGCTCGACGGGCGACTGCGCCGAGGGCGCGCGCATCGCGATCTACCGCGCCCCCGCCTGGCCCGTCGCCGAGGGCGCCGGCGCGAAGCCGGTCTTCCGGTCGCAGAAGACCCTCGCCCAGTTCAACCTCGGCGGCTAGCCGCGCCGGGCGGGGCTCGCGCATACTTCCCGGGGTGACGGTCACGCTCCACTACTGGCTCGGCGTCGTCGTGATCGCGATCAACCTGATCGCGGGCCTGTGGGGCGTCGCGATCTGGCGCCGCTGGCTCCCGACCGGCAAGGTCTACGCGCAGGTCCTCGCCGCCTCGCAGACGGTGATCATCGGGCAGGCCCTGATCGGGCTGCTCCTGCTCAGCCAGAACCTGCGCGCGGCCGAGCAGCTGCACTACGTCTACGGCCTCCTGCCGGCGGCGCTCGTCGTGTTTGCGTACTCGGCGCGCCGCGACGACATCCACCGCAACATCCTGATCTTCTCCATCGCCGCCCTCCTCGCCGCCGCGCTTGCCGTCCGGGCCTTCCTCTCGAGCGGCGCGGTCTGATGCGGGTACCCTGACGGCGTGTCGAAGCCGTGGCTCAGCTGGGGGATCGTCGTCGCGGCGGCGCTCGTCCTCACCGCCCTGCAGGTCGTGGCGGGCCCCGTCGTCGAGATCCTGCTGATCGTCGTCCGGATCGCGATCCTCGCCGCGCTGCTCTACTTCGTCTACCGGATCTGGCGCGACAACCGCAGCCGCCTGAGCTGGCTGAGCCGCGGCCAGAAGCTGCTCTTCTACGGGGCCGGCCTGATCATCGTGCTCGTGGTGGTCGGGTCGTTCCTGATCTCCTGGACCCTGTTCACGGCGCTGCTCTTCTTCGCGATCATCGGCGCGTGCGGATACGTGATGTGGCGCCTCTGGCGCGAGACGGAGGGCTGGTACTAGGACCCGCCGCGCGCGGATGCCGTCGGCCTCCGCGCGTCCCCCGCGCGCCCGCGGGCGCCCCACCAGCGCCACGCTGCGGGCATGCGACGCCGGGGCCAGGCCGGGGTGGAGGCGGTGGTGGTCTGCGTGTTGCTGGTGGTCCTGGTCGCGGCGACCGCGCGGGCCGCCGCCGGCGCGTGGCAGCGCGCGGCCGACGCGGTCCACGCCCCCGACGGGGCGCGGCGCGGCCAGGCCCTCGTGGAGCTCCTGGCGCTGTGCCCGGTGCTCGCAGCCTGCGGCTGCGCCTTCGCGATCGCCTGCGGGCGCATCGCCGCGGTCACGCAGGCGGAGCGCGAGCTGGCCCGCGCCGTGCGGGCCGACGTCATGGGCCTCCAGCCCGCGCCTGCGCCGGGCGTGCGGGTGCGGGTCGCCGGCGCGCGGATCGAGGTGCGGGTCGCGGCGCCCCTCGGCGCGGTGCGACGGGAGGCGGTGCGGGTCGGATGAGGCGGCGCGGCCAGGCCGCCGCGCTCGCGATCGCGCTCGCGGCGCCGCTCGGGATCGTCGCCCTCGCCGCGCTCGGGGTGCTGGGTCTCGAGGCGCGGCGAGCGGCCGCCGAGCGGATCGCCGAGGGCCGCGCCCTGCAGGCCGTCGCGGACGGGGCCGAGCGCGCCACCGCGGTCGTGGAGGACCCCGGCGCGGGGCTCAGGATCGGGCGCCACCGGCTCGCCCTGCCCGTGGCCGGGCGGGCGACGGCCGTCGCGCGGATCGACCCCGACGGCCGCCGCGTCGCGGTCATCACACCCTGATCGGCCCCGTCTGCGGTCTACGATTAGCCGCATGAGCGAGGGCGTCGACCTGATCCGCGAGCGCGCGCGCACGCTGCCCGAGGAGCCGGGCGTCTACGTGTTCCGGGGCGAGGACGGTGAGGTCCTCTACGTCGGCAAGGCGAAGGCGCTGCGCCGGCGGGTCGGCTCGTACGCGCGGCCCGACCGCGGCCTCGAGCGGCGCACCGCGGAGCTCGTGCTGCGCGTCCGCGAGGTCGACGTCACCGTCACGGCCACGGAGACGGAGGCGCTGCTGCTCGAGCAGACCCTCGTCAAGCAGCACCGGCCGCCGTTCAACGTGCGCCTGCGCGACGACAAGTCGTATCCGATGATCGTGGTCACGGAGGGCGAGGCCTACCCGCGCGTGATGTTCACGCGCCGCGGCAACCGCTCGAAGGGGCGGCTGTTCGGGCCGTACCCGAGCGCGCGCAAGGTGCGCGACACCCTCGACATCCTCGGCCGGGTGTTCCCGTACCGCCCGTGCGAGGGCCCGACGCCGGGACGCCGCTCCGGATCGCCGTGCCTCGACCTGCACATCGGACGCTGCCTCGCCCCGTGTGTCGGCCGCGTCTCGGAGGAGGAGTACGGGCGTCTGATCGACGACGTCGTGCGCTTCCTCGAGGGGGACACGCGCACAATCACGCGCCAGCTCGAGGCGGAGATGCGCACCGCCGCCGCCGACCAGCGCTACGAGGATGCGGCCCGCGCCCGCAACCGGCTCGCCGCCGTGCGGATGCTCGACGAGCAGCAGCTCGTCGACCGCGCCGACGCGGGGGACGGCGATGTGCTCGGCGTCGCCCTCGGTGACGACACCGCCGTGGTGCACATCTGGCCGCAGCGCGGCGGGCGCCTCGCCGAGCGGATCGAGTTCGTGTTCGACAACGCCCGGACCGCCGACGCCGACGACGTCGTGGAGGCCGCCCTCGACGAGCGCTACGGCGGCGGCGCCGCCGTGCCGCCGCTCGTGATCGCGCCGTCCGGCCTCGCGCGCCGCGCGGAGCTGGAGGCGCTCCTGACGGAGCGGCGCGGCAGCGCGGTCGAGCTGCGCACGCCGATGCGGGGTGAGTGGCGGCGCCTGCGCGAGCTCGCGCAGCGCAACGCGGAGCTCGCGCTCGAGGGGGTGCGCCTGCAGGACGACCGGGCCCGCACGCGTGGCGCCGACGCGCTCGAGGAGCTGCGCGAGCGGCTCGGGCTCGAGGGCCTGCCGCGGCGGATCGAGTGCTACGACGTCTCCACCCTCGGCGGCGAGAGCCAGTACGCCTCGATGGCGGTGATGCTCGACGGGGTGCCGCGCACCGACCAGTACCGCAGCTTCGGGATCCGCCACGGTCGCCTCGACGACTTCGCCTCGATCGGGGAGGCGATCGACCGCCGCTTCACCCGGCTCGCCGCCCAGGACGACGACCCGTCGTTCGGGTCGGCGCCCGACCTCGTGGTCATCGACGGCGGCAAGGGCCAGCTGAACGCGGCCGTGGCCGCGATGACCCGCGCCGAGGCGCCGCGCACCGCGGTCGTCGGCCTCGCCAAGCGCGAGGAGGAGGTCTGGCTGCCGGGCCGCGGCCGGCCGGTCGTGCTGGACCCGAACGCCCCGGGGCTCCTGCTCCTGCGCCAGATCCGCGACGAGGCGCACCGCTTCGCCGTGCGCCAGAGCCGCCGCGACCGCACGAACCAGGCGACGCGGTCCGCGCTCGAGGAACTGCCCGGGGTGGGGCCGGCCCGCCGCCGGGCCCTGCTCGACCATTTCGGGTCCGTCGAGGCGCTGATGGCGGCGGCCCCCGGCGAGATCGAGGCGGTGCCGGGCCTGCCCGCCAAGACCGCGCACGCGATCCACGCCGCGCTGCACCGGATCGGCGGCCCGGCCCCGAGCGGCGCCCGCGGCGGACGCCGGCGGCTGCCCGAGGCGAGTCGGTGATCGCCTGCCTCTACGCGGCCCCGGGCTGGGGCACGGGGTCGCTGCTCGTCGAGGACGGCCGCGTGGTCGACCACGAGGAGCCTGCGCCCGACGGTCGCCCGCCCGCCCGGGTCGGTTCGGACCCGGCGGCGCAGGCCCTAGCTGGCCGCCTGGTCGCCTTCTACGCGGGCGCCGACGAGGACTTCGCCGACCTCGACCTTGAGCCCGCCTGGGACTGGCACGGGATCCCGGAGGACGAGCGGCGCCTCCTGCGCGCCGTGCGCGCGATCCCCCGCGGCGAGACCGCCTCCTACGCGGAGGTGGCCCGGCGGGCGGGGCGGCCCCGCGCCTGGCGCGCGGCGGGCGCGGCCTGCGCGCACGGCCCCCTGAGCGTGCTCGTCCCGTACCATCGCGTCATCAGGGCGGACGGGACCATCGGCGGGTACGGCGCGCCCGGCGACGAGCGCAAGCGGCGCCTCCTGGCGCTGGAGGGCGCGCGTGCGCGCTGAGCCCCGCATCGTCTGTCTCGGTGGCGGCACGGGTCTGTCGACGGTGCTGCGCGGCCTCAAGCTGGCCGGGGCGCACCCGACCGCGATCGTGACCCTGACCGACGACGGCGGCTCGTCGGGGCGCCTGCGCCGCGACCTCGGCATGCCACCGCCGGGCGACGTCCGCAACTGCCTGGTCGCGCTCGCCGACGACGAGTCGGTGCTCGCGGAGGTCTTCCAGCACCGCTTCGACCGCGGCGACCTCGAGGGCCACTCCCTCGGCAACCTCGTGCTCGCCGCGCTGACCGAGGTCGCCGGCTCCTTCGAGGCCGCCGTTGCGCTGTCGAGCCACGTCCTCGCGATCTCCGGCAGCGTGCTGCCGGCCACGCGCGAGAAGGCGGTCCTGGTAGCGGAGATGGAGGACGGCCGCGTGGTCGCCGGCGAGACCGCCGTGGCGTCCGAGCGGCGCGCCGTGCGGCGCCTGCGCCTCCAGCCCGAGCGCCCGCAGCCGCACCCCGAGTCGGTGGAGGCGCTGCGGGACGCCGACCTCGTCGTGCTGGGTCCCGGGTCCCTGTTCACGTCGACGATCCCGCCCCTGCTCGTACCCGGCCTCGGCGACGCCCTGCGCGCGTCGACCGCCCGCCGCGTCTACGTCGCCAACCTCCTGCAGGAGCCGAGCGAGACGATCGGCTACGACGCGGCCACGCACCTCGAGCGGCTGGAGCGCCACGTCGGCCGCGGCGTGGTCGACACCGTGCTGGTGCCGACGGTGCGCCGGGTCGACGCGCCGGGGCTGATCCCCGTCGACTTCGAGCGCCAGCCGCTCGTGGACAGCGGGGTCGAGGTCGTCGTCGCGCGGATCACCGACGGCCACCACCACGACCCCCTGCGGCTCGGCCGCGCCCTGATCGCGCAGGCCCGGCGCCCGCGCCCCGACGGGCGCGCATGACGTACGCGAGCGACGTCCGCGAGGAGGTCGCGCACCACCCGCCGGCCGGCGACTGCTGCCGGCGCGCCCTGCTCGGCGCCGCACTGCGCGGCGCCGGCACTCTGCACCTGACGGGCGGCGGCCACGTGCACGCCGAGCTCGACGTCGCGGGCCACGCGGTCGGGCGGCTCCTGCTCGCCCTCCTGCGCGAGGAGGGCGCCACCTGCGGCATCCGGACGTACCGCCCCGCGCGGCTGCCGGCGGCCCAGCGGGTGCTGCTCGTGCTCGCCGACGATGCGGCGTCGACGCGGGCCCTGGCCGCCGCGGGCGTCGTCGACCCGGCCGGCCGGCCGCTGCCGCCCGATCCGGCGATCGCGCGGCGGGCCTGCTGCGCCGCGAGCGCGCTCGCCGGGGCCTTCGCCGTGGCCGGCACCGTCTCGGGCCCGGGACGGCCCGCGCTGCTCGAGGTGCGCACGCACAGCGCGGACCACGCCGAGGTGCTGCGGGCCTGCGGCGCCCGGCTCGGCATCGACCTGCGGGTGCGGGAGCGGCCGCGCTGGGCGGAGGTGATGACGCGCCGGCGCGAGGCCGTGCAGGGCCTGCTCAGCGTGATCGGCGCGGACTCGGCGGCGCTCGACATGGCGGAGGACGAGGTCGTGCGGCAGGCCCGCGGCGCCGCCAACCGGCGCGCCAACTTCGACACCGCGAACCTCGGCCGGCAGGTGGCGGCGACGCGACGACAGGTGCGGGCGATAGAGGTCCTCGCGGCCGACGGGCGCCTGGCCGCCCTGCCGGCGCCCCTGCGCGAGGCCGCCGTGCTGCGGGCCGCGCACCCGGACCTGCCCCTGTCGGAGCTCGCGCAGCGCGGCGGCTGCCCGCGGCCGACCCTCGCGGCTCGGCTGCGCCGGATCGCGGCGCTGGCCGAGGAGGGCGGCGGACCCGCCGAATCCGGGAGCGCGAGCGCCTAGGATCCCCGACAGGCGCCTCCGCGCGCCCGCACACGCCAGCGAACGCCCCCGAAGGAGGGACCCCACGTGTCGACCCGCGTCGCCATCAACGGCTTCGGCCGCATCGGCCGCAACGTGCTCCGCGCCGCCCATGCGCGCGGCGCCGACCTCGAGGTCGTGGCCATCAACGACCTGACCGACCCGAAGACGCTCGCCCACCTGCTCCGCTACGACTCGGTGCTGGGCCGCTTCGACTACGCGGTCGAGGTGACCGACGGCGGGATCGCGATCGACGGCGAGGAGATCCGCATCCTCTCCGAGCGCGACCCGGCGGCCCTGCCGTGGAAGGACCTCGACGTCCCGGTCGTGCTCGAGTCGACCGGCTTCTTCACGGACCGCGCGGGAGCGGGCAAGCACCTCGAGGCGGGCGCGTCGAAGGTGGTCATCTCCGCTCCGGCGACCGACCCGGACGTGACTCTCGTGCTCGGCGTCAACGACGACGCTTACGACCCGGCGAACCACCACATCATCTCGAACGCCTCGTGCACGACGAACTGCCTCGCACCCGTCGCGAAGATCCTGCTCGACGAGTTCGGCATCGTGCGCGGCTTCATGACCACGACGCACGCGTACACGAACGACCAGCAGATCCTCGACCTGCCGCACAAGGACCTGCGCCGCGCCCGCGCCGCCGCGATGAACGTGATCCCGACGTCGACCGGCGCCGCGAAGGCGATCGGGCTGGTCGTGCCCGAGCTGAACGGGCGTCTCGACGGCATCGCGATGCGCGTGCCCGTGCCGGACGGCTCCGTCGTCGACCTGGTGGTCGAGCTCGGCCGCGAGGCGTCGATCGAGGAGATCAACGCCGCGGTCTGCGCCAAGGCCGACCGGGGCGCCCTCGCGGGCATCCTCCAGTACACGGAGGACCCGATCGTCTCGAGCGACGTCATCGGCTCGCCGTACTCGTCGGTCTTCGACGCGCAGCTGACGATGGCGAACGGCTCGATGGCGAAGGTCGTCAGCTGGTACGACAACGAGTTCGGCTACTCGAACCGCGTCGTCGACCTGCTCCAGCGGGTCTGACGATGGCGCGGCGAGGGCTCGCGGAGATCGGCGACGTGCGGGGGCGGCGCGTGCTCGTGCGCGTCGACCTCAACGTGCCGCTCGCGGACGGCATCGTCGGCGACGACACGCGCATCCGGGCGGCGCTGCCGACCATCGCGGCCCTCCGCGGGCAGGGCGCGCGTGTCGTGCTCTGCAGCCACCTCGGCCGGCCGAAGGGCGAGCGCCGGCCCGAGGACAGCCTGCGGCCCGTGGCGGCGCGCCTGGCGGAGCTGCTCGGCGCGCCGGTGGCGTTCGCCGACGACTGCGTGGGGCCGGCGGCGGCGGCCGTCGTGGACGGCCTCGGCGACGGCGACGTGTGCCTGCTCGAGAACCTTCGCTACCACGCGCAGGAGGAGGCCAACGACGCCGCCTTCGCGGCCGAGCTGGCCGCGCTCGGCGACGTCTTCGTCAACGATGCCTTCGGGGCGGCCCACCGCGCGCACGCCTCCACCGAGGGTGTCGCGCACCTCCTGCCCGCCCACGCCGGCCTCCTGATGGAGCGCGAGGTCGACGTGCTGACGGGCCTCCTGGAGGCCCCGGAGCACCCGTTCGTTGCCATTGTCGGCGGCGTCAAGGTGGCTGACAAGATCGCCGTCCTCGACCGCCTCGTCGAGGTCGCCGACTGCGTGCTGATCGGCGGGGCGATGGCGTTCACGTTCATCGTCGCCGCCGGCGGCGAGGTCGGGGCGTCGCTGCACGAGGACGCGGACGGCCAGGAGATCGCGCGGCGTGCGGTCGCCAAGTCCCGGCAGACCGGCTGCGACCTGCTCCTGCCCGTCGACGTCGTCGCGGCCGACGCCTTCAGCGCGGACGCCCAGTCGCGCACCGAGCCGGCCGACGCGATCAGCGCCGGCTGGATGGGCCTCGACATCGGCCCCGCCACGGCGGCCCGCTACGCGGAGCGCACCGCCGCGGCGCGCACGGTGCTCTGGAACGGCCCGATGGGCGCGTTCGAGATGGCGCCCTTCGCGGCGGGCACGCGCGCGGTCGCCGAGGCCGTCGCCGGCTGCGGCGGCACCACCGTCGTGGGCGGCGGCGACAGCGTCGCCGCGATCACCCAGTTCGGCCTCGCCGACCGGGTCACGCACGTCTCGACCGGCGGGGGCGCGAGCCTCGAGCTGCTCGAGGGGCGCGTGCTACCGGGCGTGGCCGCGATCCCGGAGGTCACCCGATGAGCCGACGTCCCCTCGTGGCCGGCAACTGGAAGATGTGCAAGACGCGGGCGGAGGCCGTCGCCTGGTGCACCGACCTCACGGCCGGGCTGGCGGACGCCGAGGGCGTCGACCTCGCGGTCTGCCCGCCGGCGACGGCGCTGGCCGAGGTCGCCGCGGCGCTGGCCGGCAGCGGCGTCGGCGTCTGGGGCCAGAACGTGCACCAGGCCGAGAGCGGCGCCTTCACCGGCGAGATCTCGACGGGCATGCTCGTGGAGGCCGGGGCGAGCGGGGCGCTCCTCGGCCACTCCGAGCGGCGCGCCCTCTTCAACGAGCACGACGACCAGCTCGCCGAGAAGGTCGTCGCCTGCCTCGCGGCGGGCCTCGACCCTGTGCTCTGCATCGGCGAGCTGGAGTACGCCCGCGACGCCGGCTCGACCGAGCAGATCCTCGACGAGCAGCTGCGCCGCGGCCTCGCCCAGGCCGCGCCCGAGCAGGTCGCCCGCGTCACGGTCGCCTACGAGCCCGTCTGGGCGATCGGCACCGGTCGCACGGCCACACCGGCGATGGCGCAGGAGGCGCACGCGTTCATCCGCGGCGTCCTGCGCGACTTCGCCGGCGACGCCGCCGACGGCATCCGGATCCTCTACGGCGGCTCCGTCAAGCCCGAGAACGCCGCCGAGCTGACGGCGCAGCCCGACGTCGACGGCGCGCTCGTGGGCGGCGCCAGTCTCGCGGCGGCGAGCCTGCTCGCGATCGCCGCCGCCACGCGCCCGTGACGCGCCCCGTCGTCCTGATCGTGCTCGACGGCTGGGGTCTCGCTCCGCCCGGTCCGGGCAACGCCGTCGAGCTCGCCGACACGCCCGTCTTCGACAGCCTCTGGGCGAGCTCGCCGCACGGCCGACTGGGCGCCTCGGGTCGCGACGTCGGGCTGCCCGACGGGCAGATGGGGAACTCCGAGGTCGGCCACCTCGTGATCGGCGCGGGGCGGATCGTGGCCCAGGACCTCGTGCGCATCTCCGACGCCGCCGCGCGCGGCTTCGCGGACGTCCCGGCGCTGGTCGCGGCCTGCGAGCGGGCACGCGACGGGTCCGGCACCCTGCACGTCGTCGGGCTCGTGTCCGACGGTGGCGTCCACAGCCACGTCGACCACCTGCGCGGCCTCGTGCGGCTCGCCGCCGGCAGTGGTGTGCCGCAGGTGGCCGTGCACGCGATCACGGACGGCCGCGACGTCTCGCCCGAGCAGGCCCGGGGTCTCCTGGCCGGGCTTGAGGCCGAGTGGGCGGACGGGCCCGCCCGCATCGTCGACGTCTGCGGGCGCATGCACGCGATGGACCGGGACGAGCGCTGGGAGCGCACCGAGCGCGCCTGGCGGCTCTACACGGGCGGCGCCGAGGCCGCGTACCCGACCGCCGAGAAGGCGATCGCCGCCGCGTACGCCGCCGGCGTCACCGACGAGTTCGTCGCGCCCGCCGTGATCGGGGACGGCGGCGGGCGGATCGCGGCGGGCGACGAGGTCGTGTTCCTCAACTTCCGCCCGGATCGCGCGCGCCAGATCTGCCGGGCGCTCGCCGACCCGGGCTTCGACGCCTTCGACCGCGGAGCGGCCGGCGTCTGCCGTCTGACCGCGATGACGGCCTACTGGGACGGCCAGCCGGGTGCGATCGCCTTCCCCGAGGACCGCCCGCGGGACGTCCTCGCCGACGCCCTCGAGGCGGCGGGCATCAGCCAGCTGCACGTGGCCGAGACCGAGAAGTACGCCCACGTCACCTATTTCCTCAACGGCGGGCGCGAGGCCGAGCACCGCGGCGAGGTGCGCATCCTCGTGCCGTCGCCGCGCGACGTCGCCACCTACGACCGCAAGCCCGAGATGAGCGCGGGCGGCGTCGCCGACGCCGTCGTCGAGGCGATCCGCGGTGGCGCGTTCGGCTTCATCGTCGTCAACTTCGCGAACCCGGACATGGTCGGGCACACCGGGTCGATCCCCGCCGTGGTGGCCGCGGTCGAGGAGGTCGACCACCGCCTCGACGAGGTCGTCACCGCGGTGCGCGACGTCGAGGGGGTCGTGGTGGTGACGGCCGACCACGGCAACGCCGAGCAGATGCTCGACGCCGACGGCGAGCCGCACACGGCCCACACCACGAACCCGGTGCCGGTGCTGGTCGTCGGCGCCGACGTGCGGCTGCGGCCCGAGGGGCGGCTGGCCGACCTCGCGCCGACCGTCCTCGACCTGCTCGGTGTGCCGCAGCCCGCGGCGATGACGGGCACCTCGCTCGTCGAGCGTTAGGCGCTACATCCCGAACAGGAGCCGGTCCCCGAACTGGGGCGGCAGGCCGGCAGCGGCGATCTCACGGGCGGCCGTCTGGGCGTCGTAGTCCGTCCGCCGGAACTCGATCCGCACCGGCACGCCCTCGTCGCAGTCGAGGACGAGGTAGGCGGCGCGGCTGTCGCCGTCGCGCGGCTGGCCGACGGAACCCGGGTTGACGAGGATGCGGACGTCCTCGCCGATCAGCTCCTCGCGCCCGGGCGGGGCGTGCCCGCCCGTGACGCGGTCGCCGATCGTGCGGGCGGACATCGGTACGTGCGTGTGCCCGACCATCACGACCTTGGCCTCGTGGGCGTGGGCGAGGGCGATCGCCGCGCCGGGACCGTCGACGACGTACTCCCAGATCGGGTCGCGCGGTGAGGCGTGCGCGAGCGCGACGGCGCCGACGAAGGCGTCGGGCTCGAGGCTCGACAGCCACAGTTGCTGCTCGATGCCGAGCACCTCGCGCGTCCAGCGGGCGGCGCGGCCCGCGTCGGCGCCGAAGCGCTCGACATTGACGCGGTTGAGGACGGCGAGGTCGTGGTTGCCGGCCAGGGCCACCGTGGCGTGCTGGCGCACGAGGTCGATGCACTCGTTCGGGCGCGCCCCGTAGCCGACGGTGTCGCCCAGGCACCAGAGCTCGTCGTAGCGGTCGCCCTCGGCCTCCAGCACGGCCTCGAGGGCCTGGAGGTTGCCGTGGATGTCGGAGACGACGAGGACGCGCATGCCGGTCGCAGGATAGGCGAGTACCCCGGGCGCCCCCGCGGGCTAGACTCCGTCCCATGGACGACGACCAGCCCGTCGAGCGGCAGCTCAACATCCACTTCACGCCGGAGGAGATGGCGGGGCACTACGCCAACTTCGCCAACGTCTCGCACTCCGATTACGAGTTCACGATCACCTTCGCCCGCGTCGACCACGAGTTCGACGGGCCGGAGATCCCGGGCGTCGTCGTCAGCCGCGTCAACCTCTCGCCCCAGTTCATGGGCGAGCTGCTCGACGCGATGCAGGACAACTGGGAGAAGTGGTCGGCCCGCGAGAGCATCCGCGACCTCCCCGAGGTCGGCGGGGACCACCCGGAGGCGTAGGCCTCGCTCAGGCTCGTCGTCGTCGGGCGCGCTCGCGGCCCGCTCGCGGAGGCCGCTGCCGAGTACGAGGCGCGGATCGCGCACCTCGCCGCGTTCGACGTCCAGGTGGTCAAGGACGAGCCGCTCGACCGCGGCACCCCCGCGGAGATCCGCCGCCGCGAGGGCGAGCGCCTGCTGGGCGCGCTCGACGGCTGGACCGTCGTCGCGCTCGACCGCGCGGGGCGGGCGATCGACTCCGAGGGCCTCGCCGCGCTCGTCGGTCGGCTTGAGGAGGTGCCGCCGCAGCGCACGGCGTTCGTGATCGGCGGAGCGGAGGGCCTCGACGCGGCGGTGCTCGAGCGGGCCGCCGAGCGGTTGGCGCTCGGTGCCATCACGCTCCCGCACCAGCTGGCGCGGGTCGTCGCCGCGGAGCAGCTCTACCGGGCGCTCGCGATCCGCGCGGGCCTGCCCTACCACCGCTGAGGGACCGCCGCCGCCGGCGCGGCCCGTTTGCGACCATGCCGCCGTGGCCGATCCGATCCGCGACCTGCACGATGCCCTCGCGGACGCCGTGCGCGGCGTCAGCGGTGGGGAGGTCCCAGACCTCGGACTCGAGCGGCCCGCGAGCGCCGAGCACGGCGACTACGCGACGAGCGTCGCGATGCGCCTGGCGCCCGTCCTGTCGCGGCCCCCGCGGGAGATCGCCGAGGATCTCGCCGGCGTCGTGGGGGTGCTGCCCGGTGTCGACGCGGCCGAGGTCGCCGGCCCCGGCTTCCTGAACCTGCGGCTCGGCGCGGACTGGTACCGCGCCGCGCTCGCGGCTATGCTCGCCGCCGGCCCCGCGTTCGGACGCGGCGCGCCCGCGGCGGGGGTCGAGACGCTCGTCGAGTTCGTCTCCGCGAACCCGACCGGCGACCTCACGATCGGCTCGGCGCGCAACGCGGCCTACGGCGACTGCGTGGCGCGGCTCCTGGCCTTCACGGGCGAACCGGTGGTGCGCGAGTACTACTTCAACGACGCCGGCAACCAGATCGCGCTGTTCGGCGCGTCGCTGCTCGCGCGCCGACGCGGCGAGGACGTGCCCGAGGGCGGCTACCCCGGCCCGGAGGTCGTCGGGATCGCCGCGGCGCTGCCCCTCGCCGACGACGCGCCCGTGGAGGAGTGGACCCGCCTCGGCACCGAGACGATGATGGGGCGGATTCGGGGCAGCCTGGAGCGCATGCGCGTCGGCTTCGACCTCTGGACGAGCGAGCAGACGCTGCACGCGTCGGGGGCCGTCGGGGCCGCGATCGAGCGGGCCCGCGGGGAGGGCCACGTCTTCGAGCAGGACGGCGCGACCTGGCTGCGCACCACCACCTTCGGCGACGACAAGGACCGCGTCCTGCTGAAGGCCGACGGCGAGACCACCTACTTCGCGGCCGACCTCGCCTACATCGACCTCAAGTTCGCGCGCGGTGCGACGCGCGCGATCTACGTGCTCGGCGCCGACCACCACGGCTATATCCAGCGGCTCAAGGCGGGCGCGGCCTGCCTCGGCCACGATCCGGCGTCCGTCGAGGTGCTGATCTACCAGCTCGTCACGGTCTCGGGCGAGCGGATGGGCAAGCGCCGCGGCAACGTGATCACGCTCGACGGCCTCGTGGATGCGATCGGCGTCGACGCGGCGCGCTACTTCCTGGTGCAGCGCTCGCACGACCAGACGCTGGACATCGACCTCGACCTCGCCGTCGAGGAGAGCAGCAAGAACCCCGTCTACTACGTCCAGTACGCCCACGCCCGCTGCGCCTCGATCCTGCGCAAGGCGGCCGACGAGGGGCGCCTGACGGAGGGCGTCGGGACGGCGCACGTGCCGGAGCGGCCGGAGACGGCCCTTGTGCGGCGCCTGGCCGAGTGGCCCGACATCGCGCGCACCGCCGCCGAGCTGCGCGCCCCGCACCGCATCGTCGCCTGGGCGCACGAGCTCGCGGGCGACTTCCACGTGTTCCACCACGACCTCTACGTCCTCCACGAGGACGACGACGTGCGCGCGTTCCGGCTCGCCGCCGTGCGGGCCACGGCCGAGGCGCTCGCCCGCGCCCTCGACCTCGTCGGCGTGTCCGCACCCGAGCGCATGTAGCGGTGCGGGTGGCCTACCCGCGACGGCCCGGCTGGACTAGGATCCCGCCGACGGCGCGGCACGAGGAGGAGCCCGTGGAGGACACCCGGACGGCGGTCCTGCGCCGCATCGAGGAGCTGGCCGACCAGACGGTCGAGCTGACGCGCGAGATGGTGCGGATCGACTCGCGCAACCCGACTCTGCCCGGCGTCGAGCGCGCCGAGGTGATCGGCGGCGAGACGCGGGTCAACGACCTGCTCGAGGAGCGCTACCGGGCCGCCGGGCTGGAGACCGCGAGGGTGGCGGCCGATCCCGAGCGCTCGAACCTCGTCGGCACCCGGCGGGGCACAGGCGGCGGCCGCTCGCTCGCCCTCAACGGGCACGTCGACACCGTGTCGCCCGTCGAGCCGTCGGCCTGGGTGACCGGAGACCCCTGGGACCCGCAGATCATCGACGGGCGCCTGTACGGCATCGGCTCGACCGACATGAAGGGCTCGGGCGCGACGATGTGGGCGGTCGCGCAGGCGCTCGAGGACTGCGGCGTGCGCCTGCGGGGCGACCTGCAGCTCCACGCCGTCGTCGGCGAGGAGATGATGGAGCACGAGGTCGGGACCGGGGCCGTGATCCGCGCGGGGCACCGCGCGGACGCGGCGATCGTGACCGAGCCGTCGTCGATCCCGCTGCCCCTCAGCGTCAACTCCGTCGCGCCGAGCGCCCTCGTCTTCACGGTCGCGATCGTCGGCAAGGCGACCCACTGCGGCAACCGCCCGCTCGCCCTGCGCCCCGGCGGCCCCGGCGCCTCGATCGGGGTCAACGCGGTGGAGCGCATCATCCCGCTCCTGCAGGCCCTGCAGGAGCTCGAGCGCCAGTGGGCGGTCGACATGCGCCACTCGGGCTTCCCACATGGCTGGTTCACGATCGGCCCGAACGTCCTGCACGCGGACGCCGGGATGCCGTTCCCCGCGTCCCTCGCCGACCGCGGCCGGATCGAGTACGTGGCCTGGCACAGCCCCGGGATCGACCCGGCGGAGGTGCAGCAGGCGATCCGTGACCAGGTGCACCATGCGGCCCAGCTCGACCCGTGGCTGCGCGAGCACCCGCCGGAGGTCACCTTCCACCTCTCGTGGCCCGGCTACGAGCAGCCGTGGGACGCCCCGATCACGCAGACGATGGTCGCCGCGCACGCGGCGGCCAGCGGTGCCCGCCAGCCCGACCCGACGCCCGACCACCCGTCGAACTTCGGCGCCGCCTGCGACGCGACGTTCTACCAGGCGGAGGGCATCCCGGCGATCGTCTACGGGCCGGGCGAGCTCCGCATCGCCCACGGCATCGACGAGCACGTCCGCGTGGACGAGCTCACCCTGTCGGCGCAGGCGCTCGCCCTCGCCGTCCTCGCCTGGTGCGGCACCGACGACTAGGAGGCGCGACATGCCCGCTTGGACCCAGACCGGCTCGTCCATCATCTTCCTGCCCTACACGCTCGAGCAGGCCCTGGCCGGCCTCGCCGACGCCGGCTTCCAGAACGTCGAGATCGGGGCGGTCAAGGACTTCCTCGAGCACCTCAACCCCGACAACCTCGGGCCCGCCGAGGTCGCCAACTGCCAGCGGCTGCTCGACCAGCACGGCCTCACCTGCGTCTCGATGAGCGGCCATGCGCCGCTCCACCTCGACATCGGCCGCGAGCGCCTCACGAACGTGCTGCGCGCCGGCCGCGACCTGGGCATCAGCGTGCTCAACACCTTCACGGGCGACGCGGAGACCGAGGAGCAGATCGACGCCTTCGTCCGCAACGTCAACGCGGTCGCGGAGGAGGCCGAGGCGGCGGGCATCCGGCTCTGCATCGAGACCGACTCGAACCTGCTGCCCACCGCCAAGGTCGGCATCGACATCCTCGAGCGGATCGACAACCCGTGGGTCGGCATCAACTACGACCCGGGCAACGTCATCTACTACACGGAGGCTGTGCCGGAGGAGGACCTCGAGCTCGCGCTCCCGCACCTCGGGCACGTCCACCTCAAGGACAAGCGTGGCGGCAAGGGCGTGGCCGACTTCCCGCCGCTCGGCGACGGCGACATCGACATCCCGCGCATCCTGCGCACGCTCGACGCGGCCGGCTACGCCGGCCCGGTCTCGATGGAGATCGAGTTCACCGACTACCAGTGGCCCCCGTACGAGGAGTGCATCGCCGAGGCGCGCCGCGCCAAGGCCTACTGGGACGGCATCGTCCTCTAGCGCCGGGTGCGTACCGCCCTCTTCTGCTCGGCCGTCGACGTGGCCGATGCGGGGCCGCCCGCGGTCCTCGACGACGCCCTCGGTCGGGCCGGGGTCGACGGCCTCGCCGTCGCCGCCTCGTACCACGCCGCCCGCGATCTCCTCCCGCACGCCCGGGGCGCCCGGCTGCGGGCGTTCCCGGCGGGCCTCTGGATCGCCCGCGACCCGGCGATCTGGGACGGCTGTCCCGTGACGCCGACCAGGGCCGGCGACGATGCGACCGAGGCGGCGGTGCGCGAGGTCGTCGCGGCGGCCGCCGCCCGCGGGGCGACCGTGGACGGCTGGGCGGTCTTCATGCACGTCGACGCCGCGGAGCCCGGTCCGGGCACGCACCTGACGGCCTTCGGCGACCCGCTGCCGGAGCAGCTCTGCCCGAGCCGCCCCGCGGCGCGGGCCTACGCGGTGGCGCTGGCCCGCGCGATTCTACGGGCGGGGATGGGGGAGGTGCTCGCGGAGTCCCTCCACCACCACGGCCTCGAGCACGGCGTCCACCACGAGCGCCACCTGTTCGAGCCGGGCCCGGTCGGGCGCCTCCTGCTCGGGCTGTGCCTGTGCGACGACTGCGTGGGCGGGGCGGGCGCCCACGGCGCCGATGGTTCCGCGCTGCGGGCCGGCGTCCGCGGCCTCCTGCAGGGCATGCTCGACCGCGGGGAGCCCCTGACGGGCGAGGTCGAGACGCGCGACCAGGCGGCCGCGCTCCTCGGCGGCGAGCTCGGGGCGCTCCTCGACGCCCGCGAGGCCGCCGTCACGTCGCTCGTCGCGGAGGTGGCCGCGGCCTGCCGCGAGGAGGGCGGCGCGCTGACCCTGCTCGACTCGTCGGGCGCCGCCAAGGGCTACGCGGACGGCCTCCCGACGGGCGGCCCGGCGGTCGAAGTCGGCTGGCGCTTCGGCCTCGACGTCGGCGCGCTCGCGCCGCATTGCGCCGTGGAGGCGATCGCCTACGCGCGCGACCCCGCGCGGGTCGAGCTCGACCTCGCGGCCTACCGCGCCGCGCTCGGCGACGGCGCGCTGTCCGCGATCGTGCGGCCGTTCGGGCCGGATTGCGACGACGCCGCCAACCTGCGGGCGAAGGCCGAGCTGGCCCGCGCCGCGGGCTGCCGCCGGTTCGACCTCTACCACTACGGGCTGATGCCGCTGCCGGTGCTCGACCGGATCGCGGCGGCACTCGGCTAGGCCCCGAAGCGCGAGCGCAGGGCGCGGCCCGGCAGGGCCTCCGTGCGCTCGCCGTCGCGCACCGTCGCCTCGCCGGCTATCCAGACGTGCGGGATGCCCTCGGGCGCCTGGCGCGGGTCCTCGTAGGTGGCGGTGTCGCGCACCCGCTCGGGGTCGAAGGCGACGAGGTCCGCGACCATGCCGGGCCGGACGAGGCCGCGGTCCCAGAGGCCGAGGCGCTGCGCCGGCGCGGAGGTCATGTGGCGGACGGCCTCCTCGAGGCCGAGCACGCCGAGCTCGCGCACGTAGTGGGCCAGGTAGCGCGGCATCGTGCCCCAGCCGCGCGGGTGCGGCCGCGAGCCGACGAGGATCCCGTCGCTGCCCGCCGTGTGGGCGGGGTGGCGCATGAACAGCCGCACGTGCTCCTCGTTGCCGACGTGGTGGAGCGCCGTGGCCATCAGCCGGTCGTCGGCCGCCAGCGCGCAGAAGAGGTCGACGGGCCGCTCGCCGCGCTCGCCGGCGAGGTCGGCGATGGAGCGGCCCACGGCCCAGGCGTTGGCCTCGTCGCCGGTCCCGCCGACGACGATCCACGACCAGTCGACGGGCACCCCGTGGAAGCCGTCGGTGCCCTCCTCCTCGAGCTCGACGCGCAGGCGCTCGCGCAGGTCGGGGTCGCGCAGGCGCGCGATCGTGGCGTCCGTGCCGCCCTCGAAGGCCCAGCCGGGCAGGATGCTGTGCAGGTAGGTGTTGCCGGCGAGGTACGGATAGGTGTCGAAGGTGACGTCGACGCCGCGCGCCCGCGCGTCGTCGATGATCGCCATCAGCTCGGGGCCGCGGCCCGCGTTGACCGTGAACCCGAGGTGCGTGTGGGCGAGGTGGATCGGGACGCCCGCGGCCTCGGCGCAGGCGATCGCGGCCGCGTAGGCCTCGACGGCGCCCCGGCCGTAGGAGCGGTGGTGGGGGCAGTAGAAGGCGCCCGTGCCGGCCATCGCCGAGCAGAGCGCCACGATCTCGTCGTCATCGGCGTACATCCCGGGGGCGTAGGTGAGCCCGGCCGACAGGCCGAACGCCCCGTCGGCGAGGGCCTCGCGCAGGAGCCGCCGCATCGTCTCGAGCTCGTCGGGCGCGGGCGCGCGCTCGGCGGACCCCATCGCGATCATCCGCAGCGTGCCGTGCCCCACGAGGAAGGCCACGTTCGTGGCCACGCCCGCGTCGAAGCGGGCGAGGTAGTCGGCCACGCTGCGCCAGCCGCGCTCGAGGTCGGGCGCGCCGTTCCAGCCGGCGAGGGCCTCGGCGAGCTCCTGCTCCACGCCCGCCGTGGCGGGCGCGAGGCTGAGGCCGTCCTGGCCGATCACCTCGAGCGTGACGCCCTGCAGGGCCTTGGAGGCGTGCGCGCGGTCGTAGAGGGGCACGAGGTCGGAGTGCGTGTGCATGTCGATGAAGCCCGGGCAGACCATGAGCCCGTCGACGTCGACGACCTCCGCGGAGGCGTCGTCGACGCGTCCGACGGCGGCGATCCGGCTGTCCCGGACGAGGACGTCGGCGCGCACCCACGGCGCGCCCGAGCCGTCGACGACGCGGCCGCCGCGCAGGAGGAGCGCGCCGCTCACCGCTCGCCGTCGCCGAACTCGACCACGAGCTCGCCCGTCATCACGCCGTTGCCGGCGGTCAGCCCGCCGTCGACGGCGAGCGTGGCGCCGGTGATCCAGGCCGCCTGGTCGGAGGCGAGGAAGGCGATCGCCTCGGCCACGTCGCCGGGCTCGCCGATGCGCCCGAGCGGGTACCAGCGGCGCAGGCGGTCGAGGTAGCCGGGCTCGGCCTCCTCGCGGATGCGGTGCACGTCGGTCAGGATCGAGCCGGGCATCACCATGTTGGCGCGCACGCCGCGGGGCCCGTAGCGCACCGCCACGCCGCGCGTCAGGCTCTCGAGGCCGGCCTTGGCGGCGGAGTAGGCCTCGCCGCCGTAGTAGCCGCGCATGTTGACCGAGCCGACGGTGACGATCGATCCGCGGCCCCGCTCGAGCATGCCGGGCAGGACGCGCTGGATCGCGATGAACGCGCTCGTCAGCGTGCCCTCGACGTCGTGGCGCCAGTCCGCGAGCGGCATGGTGGCCACGCCGTCGGCGATGCAGGCGAAGGCGTTGCAGACGAGGATGTCGACGGGGCCGTGCTCGCGCTCGGCGAGTGCGACGAGGCCGTCCACGCCCTCCGGGGTGCCGGCGTCGCCGACCGCGGCGACCACCGCGAGGCCGCGGGCGCGCAGCGCCTCGGCGACCGGCTCGGCCCGCTCCGGCCGGATGTCGTTGAACGCCACCCGCGCGTCGCGCCCGGCGAGCAGCTCGACCGTCGCGTTGCCGATCCCGCCGCCGCCGCCCGTGACGACCGCACTTCTGCCCTGCAGATCCATGCGCCCCCCTCCGGCGGTGATCGTACACTGGCCCCATGGACGAGGCGGCTCTCGCGGCGCTGAGCGTCGACCCGATCGACTGGCGCTACAAGGGCTTCCCGGCCGCGGACCCGCCGCCGACGCCCGCCGACGTCCGCGAGCGGGGCTGGTCGCTCCTCGACGGCGACCTTCCGCTGCCCGTCCTCGCCCTGCGCGAGGACGCCCTCGACGCGAACATCGCCACGATGCGGGCCTGGTGCGCCGCGCACAACGCCTCGCTCGCGCCGCACGGCAAGACCACGATGGCGCCGGAGCTCTTCCGCCGCCAGCTCGCCGCGGGCTGCTGGGCGATCACCGTGGCCACGATCGCGCAGGCTCGGGTCTGTGCGGACTTCGGCGTGCCCCGGATCCTGATCGCCAACGAGGTCGTCGACCCGGCGGGGCTCGGCTGGATTGGGGCGGCGCAGCGCGGCGGCAGCGACGTCTGGCTGCTCGTCGACGCCCCGGCCGGCGTAGATCGGCTCCTTGCGGCCCGCGCGGACGGCGACCCGCCGGTGCGGGTCCTGGTCGAGATCGGGATGCCCGACGGGCGCGCGGGCGCCCGCGATGCGGAGGCCGCCGACGCGACGGCACGCGCCGCCGCAGCGGCCGAGGGCGTCATCCTCGGCGGCGTCGCCGGCTGGGAGGGGCACATCCACGGCGACGATCCCGCGGTGGTGGAGGCCCGGGTCGACGCCTACCTCGGCGAGGTGCGGGCCGCCCTCGAGCGGTTCGCCGCCGAGGGGCTCCTCGACGAGGCCGACGAGGTGGTGGCGAGCGCCGGCGGCAGCGCCTGGTTCGACCGCGTCGAGGCGGTCCTGCGCCCGCAGATCGGCCGCCCCGTGCGGCTCGTCCTGCGCTCCGGCTGCACGGTCACCCACGACGAGGGGCTCTACCGGCGATTGTCGCCGTTCGAGCGCGGCCGGATCGGCGTCGGGGCGCTCGTGCCCGCGCTCGAGGCGTGGGCCGCGGTCCTCTCGCAGCCCGAGTCGGGCCTCGCGATCCTCGGGATGGGCAAGCGCGACGTGCCCTTCGACATCGACCTGCCGCTGCCGCGCTGGCAGGCCCGCGACGGGGCGCTCGCGCCGATCGGCGAGTGCGCGATCGTGGCCCTCAACGACCAGCACGCCTTCCTGCGCGGCCCCGCGGCCGACGATCTCCGCGTGGGCGATCTCGTCGGCTGCGGCGTCAGCCACCCGTGCACGGCGTTCGACAAGTGGCGCATGCTGCCGCTCGTCGACGCCGAGCGCCGCGTGACCGGCGCGATCCACACCTTCTTCTAGGCCGCCGGCACGGGGCCGGTGGGGGCTAGTCGCCCCTGACGGCGCCCTTCGTCCGCTCCGCCCGCGAGGACGGCACCCAGCGCTCTGGATCGTCCAGGGCGGCCGCGTCGATCCGCCGGCAGGCGTTGCGGTACGGCCCCTCGAGGACGTCGTCCGCGTCGGTCTGCGCGCGCTTGGCGATGTCGATCATCGCGTCGGCCCAGCCGTCGATGTCCTCCTTGGAGAACGACTCGGAGGCCTCCGGTGTGAGCGGCTCGGGGACGATAAACGGGTGATGGCTGCCGAACACGGGCTGGTAGCCGTAGTCGGCGAGGTTGCGGCTGACGTCGGCCGAGCCGACCCCGGTCTCCTCGCGCAGCGCCTCGAGCGACCAGCGGAACTGCTCGATCGGCGTGTTCGAGGTGGGGAAGGGCTGCGACATCCCCGGCACCTCGCGCAGGCGCGTGGCCAGGTAGTTCGCGTTCAGGACCGCCGTCTCCGCGACCTCGCGGATGCCGTCGGGGCCCAGTGCGAGGATCCACGCGTAGGAGCGCACCGCGATCTGGGCGTTGCCGACGAAGCTGCGGATCTTGCCGATCGACTCGGGCCGGTTCCAGTCGAGCTCGAAGCGGTCGCCCCGCCTCTCGACGACCGGGGCCGGCAGGAAGCGCGCGAGCTCCTCCTTGACGCCGGAGGCGCCCATCGCCGGGCCCATGCCGTTGTGCGGCGACGAGAACGTCTTGTGCATGTTGAAGTGGCAGAGGTCGAACCCGGCCTCGCGGGCTCGGGCGATCCCGAGGATGCCGTTGGCGTTGGCCTGGTCGTAGACGCAGAGGCCACCGGCCTCGTGCACGAGCCGCGTGAACTCCGCGATGTGCGGGTTGTAGATGCCCGTGTCCTCGGGGTTCGTGATCACGATGCCGGCCGTGCGGTTCGAGAGGGCCGCCTTGAGGGCGTCCAGCTCGGGGTAGCCGTTCGGGCCGGGGTAGAGCTCGACGACCTTGAAGCCGGCCGACCACGGACCGGACTGGTCGCACGGGTGCGAGAACACCGACGAGACGATCTCGTCGCGCTGCTCGCCCTCGCCGCGCGACGCGTGGTACGCGCGGATGATCGAGGCGTTCGTGTAGACCGCGGCCGAGCCCGACGGGGGCTGGAGCGTGAAGCGGTCGAGGCCGGAGATCGCGCACAGCATCTGCTCGAGACGCCAGAGCACCTCGAGGATGCCCTGCACCGTGTCCTCGTGCTGCGCGGGGTGCAGGTCCTGCACCTCGGGCATGCGCACGAGGTGCTCGTTGACCTTCGGCGAGTACTTCATCGTGCAGGTGCCGAGGCCGAAGTCGACGGCCACGTCGTTGCCGAGGGTCTCCTGCGAGAGCCGGTAGAAGTGGCGCAGGAGCTGCGGCTGGGCGACCTGCGGCAGGGCCGGCGCGGTCGCGCGGCGGAACGCCGGCGGGATCGCCGCCAGCGGGTCGGGCGCGTGGGCCGCGATCTCGGCCTCCGGGGCGGTCGGCACGTAGCCGCGCTCGCCGGGGGTGCCGATTTCGGACAGGAGCGGCTCGCTCCAGCGGGCCTGTTGGAACTGCGGGCTCATGCGAGGACCTCCCCGAGGGTCGCGACCAGGCGGTCGATGTCGTCTTTCGTGTGGACCTCGGTGACCGCCCAGAGCGAGCTGCGCCCGAGCGAGGGGAAATCGACCGAGAGGTCCTTGCCGCCGAAGATGCCCCGCTCGCGCAGGGCGGCGTCGACGCTCGCCACGTCGTGGGCGTCGTACGTCACGACGAACTCCTTCAGGCTGGCGCCCGTGAAGCGCGGCGCCGTCACGCCCGGCAGGGCGCCGATCCGGTCGGCCGCGTAGCGCGTCCGCTGCAGGAGGCCCTCGCCCAGCTCGCGCATGCCCTCGGGGCCGTGCAGGCCGAGGTATGCGGCGGCGGTGATCGCCCACAGCGCGGTGGTGGTGCCGCCGTTCTGGGAGCCCTCGCCGCGCTTGACGTAGTGCGTGCGGTCGAAGTTGAGGTAGCCGAAGCCGTGCTGGCCGGGCTCGAGGGTCGCCGTCTTCGCGAAGATGAAGACGGGCAGCGACCCGATCACCTCGGCGTCGTTGCGGCAGCCGATGTAGCCGGACAGCCCGCCGCCGTAGGACATGTGCATCCCGAGGGGCTGCAGGTCGCCGACCGCGAAGTCGGCGCCGAGCGAGCCGGGCGAGGCCAGCACGCCGAGGCCCGAGGGGTCGGCGCCGACGACGGCCATCGCGCCGTGCTCGTGGGCGATCTCGACGGCCTCGCCGGCCTGGTGCTCGATCACGCCGAGCGCGTTCGGGTACTCGACGTAGACGGCGGCGACGTCGTCGCCGATCGCGGCTTGCAGGGCCGCGAGGTCGAGCAGGCCGGTCGCCTCGTCGAAGGGGATCTCGTCGACCTGCACGTCGTGCGCCAGGTAGTCCTGGAAGACGAGGCGGCGGTCGAGCAGGAGCGCGGCGGGCACGAGGACGCGCTTGCGGCCCGTCAGCATGACGCTGCTGCGCAGGCACATCGCGGCGGCCGTCGACCAGTCGTAGTTCGGAGTGGTGACGACATCCATCTCGATCAGCTCGGCCATCACGTCCTGGAACTCCCACAGGGCCTGCAGGCGGCCGTGGTCGCCGTAGACGTCGCCGGCGTAGGAGGTGACGAACTCGCCGCGGCGGTTGATCTCGTCGCAGACGGCGGGCACCTCGTGCTGGTAGCAGCCGGCGCCGAGGAAGCTGAGGACGTCCGTGGCCGGGGTGTTGCGGCGCAGGATGCCCTCGACGTGGCGGCGCAGGCGCCCCTCCTCGGGGATGCCCTCCTCGAGCGGCAGTCGCCCCTGGAAGCGCAGCTCCGAGGGGATCGGGCGGTAGAGGTCCTCCACGGAGTCGACGCCGATGGCGTCGAGCATCTCGCGGCGGACCTCGGGCGCCGAGTTCGGAATGTACGGATGCGGCATGTCCTCACTCCACCCGGTAGATGGTCTCCTCGTCGTATCCCGTGACCAGCCGGTGCCAGCCGCGGAGCTCGGCGTCCGTCGCGTCGTCGCCGGTGTCGACGATCAACGGGCGGGCGCCCAGCACAGCGAGTTTGGCAGGGGTCGCCACGACGGTCAAACGACCGATCCCGGCCCGCCCGAGCACGGCGGGGGAGATCTGCTGGTTCCCGCGGCCGAGGACGAAGCCCTGCCCGCCGATCGGCGTCACGACGATCATGGCCCCGTCGTCGTCGAGGGCCTCGAGCAGGTCGCGCTCGGCGGCGTCGCGCAGGACGAGCGCGCCGGCGCGGACGAGGTCGACCCCCACGAGGGTGGTGTCGAGGCCGAGTTCGCGGCCGACCGCGGCTACCGTCGTGCCGGGGCCGAGGATGGCGGTGCCGTCGCCGATCCGCTCGGCCATGCGGGCCGCGATCCCGCTGACGGCGGCGGGGTCCTCGTCGTGGCTCGGCGACTTCGCGCTGGCCACGAGGCCGGGCCCGAGCGGTACGCGCAGGGCGCCGTAGAGGCTCGGGCCGACGCGGCCGGCGGGAACGGCGTCCTCGTCGAGGTCGACGACCTCGGCCGGGCGCTCGCGGCGGCGGCCCGTCAGCCAGGCGCCGGCCAGTTCGCCCGCGCGGCGCGGCGACTCCGCGAAGGCGGCGCTCTGGATCTTGACGCCGGCGGGCACGCCCAGCGCGGGGACGCGATCGCCGATCACGGCGCAGACGTCGCGCGCCGTGCCGTCGCCGCCGGCGAACAGGATCAGCTCGCAGCCGGCGTCGGCGAGCGCCGCGACGGCGCGCCGGGTGTCGTCGGCGGTCGTGTCCGTCGCGCCGCCCGCCACCACGAGCTCGGGCTCGCGGCCGGCCGCGCGCACCGCGTCGGCGCCCATGGCGCCAGCGGCCGTGGCCAGGGGCACGTCGGCGGGGAGCGCCCGGACCGCGAGCGCGGCCCGCTCGCCGGCCCGCGGCACCGCGCCGCGCGCGAGCGCCTCGTCGACCATGCCGTCCGTGCCCTTCAGGCCCACGGCTCCGCCGAGGCCGGCGACGGGGTTGACGACGAGGCCGATCACCCGGTCAGGCGCGCCGCGAGGCGCGCGATCGCCTGCTCGATCATCAGCCGGCCGAGCTCCTCGGTGGCGCCGCCGGGGTCGCCGTAGACGCCACCGGGTGACTCGTCGAGGGGGCGGGGCAGGCGCGCCACGGGATCGGGCGAGCCGGGCCCTTCGGCGAGGGCCTTGCCCGCCGGGGCCGGCAGGCGCTCCTCGACGGCGAGGCCGCCGAGGTGCAGGGCGATCGCGGTCTCGACCTCGCCGGCGTGGCCGACGCCGCCCTCGTCGCGGGGCGAGAGCGCCCGCGCCTCGGCGCCGTCGACGAGGGTCCAGTAGGAGACGAACTCGACGCGGCAGGCGCCGGCGCCCGTCTCGGCGAGGGCGGTCAGGCCCGGCCCGATGTTGCCGGCGTGGCCATTGACGATCACGAGCCGCCGGAAGCCGGCGTGGTCGGCGGAGCGGGCGACGTCAGCGAGCACGTCGACGAGGGTCGCGGCCCTGAGCGACCAGGTGGCGCCGAGTGGCAGCCAGTGGTCGGAGGCGCCGTACGGCAGGGGCGGCAGGAGCGCGACGTCGATCCCCGCGTGCTCGGCGGCGCCGACGCAGACGGCCTCCGCGCTGAAGCGGTCGAAGCCCGTGACGAGGTGGCCGCCGTGCTGCTCCGTGGAGCCGATCGCCCACAGCGCCGGCGCGCCGGCGGCGGCGAGGGCGCGCACCTCCGGGGCGGCGAGGCGGTCGACCCGGTGGCCAGGCATGCGCGTACTATAGAGCGATGCCCGAGCCCGCCGGACCCTTGCGGTGCGACGCGACCGTGTCGGACTGCCTCGACCGCCTCGGGCTCGCCGGCCGCGTGCCCTGACCCGCGCCGCACCGCCGACCGCGATCGGTCGCTTGACCGAACCCCGGAGTACTGGTTCGATTGCGCCCTGCGGAGAGGAGGGTGCGATGGCCGCGGTCCGACGCGTGGAGTTCGACCACATCGGCGTGATCACCGAGGAGGAGCGGCCCAGGGAGACCTGGGTCGAGGCGACGCGCGTCTGGGTGACCAACCCGCGCGACCACTCGCACAACGTCGAGTTCCTGCGCTTCCGTAACGACTCGGAGGTGACCGGCCCGCTGCGCACCGCGCCGCACGTGGCCTACCGCACGACGGACCTCGACGCCTCCATCGCGGGGCATGAGGTGCTGCTCGAGCCGTTCGTCGTCGGGGAGGGCTTCGCGCGCGTCGCGTTCGTCCTCGTCGACGGCGGTGTCGTCGAGTTCATGGAGTACCGCGACCCCGATGAGGAGGGATGGTTCTGATGCGCAACCGCTTGGCGGGGCACAGCAACAGCTACCACACGTACGACGTCGACCAGGCGCTGGCCGGCATCGCCGAGGCCGGCTACGACGCCGTCGAGATGACGGCCGTCCTCGGCTGGACGGAGCATGTCGACCTCGACGCGCCGCAGTCCGAGCTGAAGGCCCGGCTCGACCACTACGGCCTCGACCTGACGGTGCTGAGCGGCCACTCGGACCTGACCACGCCCGCGGGCGTCGACCTCGGCATCAAGGCCGTGCGCTGGTGCGCGGAGTGGGGCTGCCCCGTGATGAACACCGCGATCGGCGGCCACTCGAGCCAGGACGAGAACGAGTCCGCCTTCCTCGAGGGCATCGGGCGGCTGGCCGCCGCGGCCGACGAGGCGGGGGTCGACGTCGCCCTCGAGATCCACGGGGACATCATGGCCACCGGCGCGCTGACCGTGCCGCTGCTCGAGCGGATCGGCCACCCGCGCGTGAAGGTCGCGTACGACACCGCCAACTGCGAGTTCTACGGCGACACCGCCGCGGCGGACGACATCGCCACGATGCTGCCGTACCTCGCCAACGTGCACCTCAAGGACAAGCGCGGCGGCAAGGGCGAGTGGGACTTCCCGGCGCCCGGCGACGGCGACGTCGACTTCGCGGCGATCCTGCGCGTGCTGGAGGACGGCGGCTACACTGGACCGCTGTCGGTCGAGGTCGAGTTCCAGGGCGAGCCCTGGCCGCCGCTCGACGAGGTGACCGCCGCGATGACGCGGGCGCACGACCACCTCCACGGCCTCGAGCTCGGATGACCGGCGTCGCGATCCTCGGCTCGGGCTTTATGGCCCGGACGCACGCCGCGGCCTGGGCGGCGCACGCCGACCGCGCCGCCGTGCGCGTCGTCGCCTCGCGCACGCAGGCGGGGGCCGCGGCCGTGGCCGAGGGCTGCGGGGCGGAGGCGACCGACGACCTCGCCGCGGCGATCGCGCGCGACGACGTCCAGGTGGTCGACATCTGCCTGCCCACGTCCCTGCATCGGCCGTGGGCCGAGGCGGCTTTCGCGGCCGGCAAGGACGTCCTGTGCGAGAAGCCGATCGCGCTCGACCCCGCCGACGCGGAGGCGATCATCGCCGCCCGCGACGCCAGCGGCCGGCGGCTCCTCGTCGGGCTGGTCCTGCGCTTCTGGCCCGAGTACGAGGAGCTCCACGCCCTCGCCGCCCAGGGGGCGATCGGCGCGGTCCGCTCCGTCGCAGCGCTACGGCTGTCGCCGCCGCCCGACTGGAACACGTGGATGATCGATCCGGCCCAGTCCGGTGGCGCGGCCGTCGACCTGATGGTGCACGACTTCGACCAGGTCTCGATGCTGCTCGGCGAGCCCCTGCGCGTCCACGCGGGCGCCGTCCCCGGCGGTCCGTACGGGGCGTCGCAGCACGTCGTCGCCACCGTCACCTGCGAGCGCGGGACCGGGGTGGTAGAGGGCGGGCTGCTCCTGCCGCCGTCGTACCCCTTTACGAGCGGGATCCGGGTGCTCGGCGACGCCGGTATTCTTGAGTATCCGTTCTCGGCCGGGGCGAGCGAGGACGGCGGCAACATCGGTGGCGTCGACCAGTCGGCCAACGCGCTCACCCGCCACCCGGCCGCGGGCCACGCCGCCCGCGTCGACGTCGCGTCGGGCGATCCGTGGGCGCGGCAGTGCGCGTACCTGCTCGACCGGATCGCCGTGGACGCGCCCGTCGACCGGGCGACGGGGGAGGAGGCGCTGCGCGCGCTCCGCATCGCGCTGGCCGCGAACCGGTCGATCGCATCGGGCGCCGTGGAGGCGGTATGAGGATGCGGTCCGGCATCGGCAGACCTGCCGATTGCGCAGAGCGGGGTGGCGCGTGTAGATTCCCCGGCACCGCGGATTCGCGGATGCGTTCGAGAGGAGATCAAGGATGAGGACCGGACTCGTGTGGGACGAGCGCTACATGTGGTGGGACACCCGCCACGGCGCGGGTTTCATGCCGGCCGGCGGCTGGCTGGAGCCCGGCGAGCACGCCGAGAACCCCTCGACGAAGCGCCGCTTCAAGAACCTGATCGACGTCAGCGGCATGGCCGACCACCTGGTCCCGCTCGCGCCGCGGATGGCGACGGTCGCGGAGGTCGAGCGCTACCACACCGCCGAGTACGTCGCGCGGATGAAGGAGCTCAGCGACGCGGGCGGCGGCGACGCCGGTGAGATCACCCCGTTCGGCGCGGGCGGCTTCGAGACCGCCCTGCTCGCCGTCGGCGGCACGCTGACCGCGATCGAGAAGACCCTCGACGGCACCGTCGAGACCGCCTACGCCCTGGTGCGCCCCCCCGGCCACCACGCCCAGAAGGACATCGGGCGCGGCTTCTGCATGTTCTCCAACGCGGCGCTCGGCGCCTTCCACGCGCGGCAGGGCCTCGGCCTCGACCGCGTGGCCGTCGTCGACTGGGACGTGCACCACGGCAACGGCACGCAGTGGGCGTTCTACGACGACCCGAGCGTGCTGACGATCTCGCTGCATCAGGACCGCTACTACCCGGGCGACTCGGGCATGGTCGAGGAGATCGGCGAGGGCGCGGGCGAGGGCGCGAACATCAACGTGCCGCTCCCCGCCGGCTCGGGCGTCGGCGCCTACGTGAGCGCCTTCGAGCGGGTCGTCTGCCCGGCGCTCGCGCGCTTCAAGCCGCAGCTCTTGATCGTGGCCTCCGGCCTCGACGCGAGCATCTTGGACCCGCTCGCGCGCCAGCAGATGCACTCCGACGGCTACCGCGCGCTGACGCGGCAGCTCGTGGACGTGACCGCGTCGTACGACGGCCACATCGTCTTCACCCATGAGGGTGGCTACTCGGCGGCGTACGTGCCGTTCTGCGGGCTCGCGGTGCTCGAGGAGTTGACAGGGCACCGCACGCCCGTGGAGGATCCGTTCCTGCCCATATTCATGGGCGTGGGCGGGCAGGATCTGCAGCCCCACCAGGCTGCGGTGATCGACCAGGCGGCCGCGCTCGTCGAGCGCGTGCCGGCGTGAGGCTTCCGATGGGAAGCGACAACCAACGAGGAGGAGAGATGGCGGAGGAAGAGGTGACCACGGAGGTCGAGGAGAAGAGCGGCGTCAGCCGCAGCACCGTCCTCAAGGGCGCGGCGATCGCCGGCGCGTCCCTGATGGCGGGCGGCGTCCTCGCGGCCTGCAGCGCGTCGGATGACGGCGGCTCGGACGGCGGCGGCGGCGGCGACACGGCCTCGGGCGGCGGCGGCGGTGGCGAGGACTTCGTCATCGGCGCGCTCTACCCGCTGACCGGCGCGAACGCGGCCGACGGCGAGCAGATGAACAACGGCGCCCAGCTGGCCGTCGACGAGATCAACGCGGCGGGCGGCATCGCCGGGCGCATGATCAAGTTCGAGGTCCTCGACACGGACCTGGCGGCGCCGGAGATCATCCAGCAGAACTACCAGAAGCTGGCCGACCAGAAGGTCGACGCCGTCATCAACGGCTACCTGCTCGCGTGGGACGCCGCGATGGACGCGGCCGCCGGCTACGGCGCGCCGTTCCTGAACGCGTCGACGTCGCAGGCCCAGTGCGACCAGATCAACTCGGACGAGAAGTACAAGTGCGTCTTCCAGATCGACCCGCCGGAGACGTGGTACGGCAAGGGCTTCCCGAAGTTCCTGAACGATCTCGAGGCGACGGGTGCGTGGAAGCCGCGCAACCGCAAGATCTTCATCGTCGAGGGCTGGGTCCCCTACTCCCAGGTCATCTCGAAGGTGACCCAGGAGACCGCTGCCGAGTACGGCTGGGAGATCGCGGGCGTCGAGCCGATGGGTGAGGGCGCCATGAGCGACTGGGGCCCGATCCTCGCGAAGGTCAAGGCCTCGGACGCGGGTGTGGTCATGAACACCCACTACCTGCCGTCCGAGCTCGCGACCTTCACGACGGGCTTCGCCGCCGACCCGATGGACTCGCTCCTGTACGTCCAGTACGGCGCCTCGGTGCCGGAGTACCTGGACCTCGCGGGCGAGGCCGCCAACGGCGTCATCTGGGCGACCGTCACCGGCGTCTACGGCGACGCGATCGGCACGTCGTTCGCCGAGCGCTACCAGGCGGCGTTCGACAAGCCGGCCGGCTACTCCAACTCGGGCTCCGGCTACGACGAGGTCTACATGCTGGCGAACGTCTGGGCGATGCTCGGCGACAGCAAGGACTTCACCAAGGTCAACGACATGCTGCGCAAGATCATCTGGCGCGGCGTGAACGGCGGCTACTACATGCCGAGCAACTACGGCCTGTCCTTCCCGGCCGAGGAGCCGGACATGAGCCTCTCGCAGGCCCACCTGTTCTTCCAGATCCAGAACGGCGCCAACGGCACGATCATCGCGCCCGCCCCGTTCACGAACGGCGAGTTCGTGCTCGCCCCCTGGCAGAGCTAGCGCGGAACCCGGCCCCGATGCTCTCCGGACACGACATCCGAAAGACCTACGGGGCCTTCGTCGCCCTCGGCGGAGTTTCGATCTCCGTCGAGGGCGGCGAGATCCTCGGCGTCGCCGGCCCGAACGGTGCCGGCAAGACGACGCTGTTCGACGTGCTCACCGGGCGCGTTCGGCCGGACAGCGGCAGCGTGCTGCTGGACGGCGAGGACGTGACGCGGCAGAGCGCGTTCAAGCGGGCCCGGCGCGGCCTGGCCCGCACCTTCCAGGCGCCGCTCGTGCCGCCGTCCCTGACGGTGGGCGAGACGCTCGAGGTGGGCCGCACCGCCTTCTCGCCGCGCGTCGCGGCCGAAGAGGAGGGGCGGCTGCGCGATCTGATCGGCTTCACCGCGCCGGATGAGAAGTACGCGGGCGCGCTCGACACCCTCGACCGCCGCAAGCTGCTTTTGTGCTGCGTGCTCCTGCACGGGCCCAAGGTGCTGCTCCTCGACGAGCCGTGCTCCGGCCTGATGGCCGACGAGATCGGCGAGATCGAGGAGGTGATCCGCCGACTCGTGTCCGAGACGGGCATGGCGGTGTGCGTGGTGGAGCACCGCCTCGAGATCCTCGAGGCCCTCGCCAAGCGCGTGCTCGTGCTCGACGCCGGCGAGGAGATCGCGCTGGGCGCGCCCGACCAGGTGTTCAACGACCCGAAGGTGCGCGCCGCGTACTTCGAGGCGCCCGCTGGGGCCGGGGCGTGAGCGCCGCGCTCGAGATCAAGGGCCTCGAGGCGGGCTACGGCCCGCTCAGCGTGCTCCACGGCGTCGACCTCTCGATCGCCGAAGGCGAGCGCGTCGGCATCCTCGGCCTGAACGGGCACGGCAAGACGACCATGCTGCGCGCAATCGTCGATCTCGTCGACTGGAAGCGCGGCGAGATCCTCCTCAACGGGGAGGACATCACGCATGCGACGACCCACGCGCTGGCCCGGCGCGGCGTGGTCCTGATGCCGCAGGGCGACGCGCTGTTCCCCGGCCTGACCGTCAAGGACAATCTCGACGCGGGCGCCTACCCGGGCGGGTCGTGGAAGCGGCGCAAGGAGCGCCGGGACCACGTCTGCGAGATCTTCCCGCGCCTCGGTGAGCGCCTGGGCCAGGTCGTCGGCACGCTCTCGGGCGGCGAGCGCCGCATGTGCTCGATCGGCCGCGGCCTGATGTGCGATGCGCGCATCTACCTGGTGGACGAGCCGTCGCTCGGTCTCGGCCCCGGCATCGCCAAGGGGATCTGCGACACGCTGCTCGGCCTCGACCTGCAGGGCGGCGCGCTCCTGATCGCGGAGCAGAACCGGGCCCTCATCGACGGCAGGATCGACCGCACGCTGCGCATGCACGGCGGGGAGCTGACGCCGGACACCGGCGGGGATGGAGGCCACTGATGACCGGCGTCATCGTCACCACGATCAACCTGACGGCGATCTACGCGCTCGTCGCGCTCGGCGTCTCGCTGACCTGGTCGGGCCTCGGGTTCCTGAACCTGTCGACCGGCGCCATGTACGCCGGCGCCGCCTACGGGGCCTGGCTCGTGGCCACCAACATCAGCTCCAACGTCGTCGTCGTCCTGCTCGGCGGCGTCATCGCCGGCGCGGCGCTCGGCGCGCTGATCTGCCTGACCGTGTTCCTGCCGCTCGACGGCAAGCCCAACTGGGAGCTGCGCACGCTCACGGCCACGCTCGCCCTGAGCTTCGTCGGCACGAACATCTACCTCTGGCAGTTCGGGCCGCAGTTCAAGCAGTTCGACCCGCTGTTCGCGTTCATCCGCGAGTTCCGCATCGGCGAGACCCTCGTGCAGCCGTCGAAGACGGGCACGGTGATCGCCACGGGCATCCTGGTCGCGATCATCCTCGCCTTCATCAGCTACTCGCGGATCGGCCTCGGCGTCCGCGCCCTCACCCAGAGCGTCGAGGGGGCCGCGCTCGTCGGGATCGACCGCCGCACAACGGCGTTCGCGATCCTCGGCGTGTCCGGCGCGTTCATCGGCCTCGCCGCCGTCCTGCTGGGGCAGATCTACTTCGTCGAGCCGAACTCCGGCTACTCGCCGATGATCAAGGGGCTGATCGTCGCCCTGCTCGGCGGGCTCGGCTCGCTGCGCGGCGCGGTGATCGCAGCGTTCCTGGTCGCGTTCGCAGAGGCGCTGACCCTGCAGTACCTCGGGGGCGCGTGGGTCCTGATCACGCTGTTCGTGCTGATCGCCGTGGTCCTGATCATCCGCCCGCGCGGCATCGCCGGCGTCCTGGAGGGCACGCGTGCCTAGGAGCCGCCAGGACATGCTCCACTACGCGGGACTCGCGGTGCTGTTCGTGGTCGCGCTGGCGGTCCCGTTCGTGTTCGGCACCCTCTCGATCCTCGGGTCGATGGCCGTCTTCCTGCTGCTCCTGTCCTGGAGCATCTCCTGGCGGCGCCAGGGCGGCGACACCCTCGCCGGGGTCCGCGACCGCTCGGCCTGGCTGTTCTGGGGCATGGCCGCGGTGATCGCGATCCTGATCCCGATCATCGCCGGCACCTCGTACTTCCTGGCCGTGATGGTGACGTTCCTGATCTACCTGTCGTGGAACGTGATGTGGGGACTCGTGCTCGGCACGGCGGGCCTGCAGAGCTTCGCCACCGTCGCGGTCGCCGGCATCAGCGCCTACGTGGCCGGCTACCTGTCCATCGAGCTGGGCAAGACCGGCAACCTCTCGTGCGTCGGCGGCGGCGAGCGCATTCTTGGCATCCCCGTCTTCGAGTGGTGGGTCGCGATCCCGGTGGCGGTGGTCGTCGGCCTGATCGTCGGGTTCATCATCTCGCTGCCGGCGATTCGCCTGCGCGGCATCTACTTCGCGCTGCTGACCATCGGCCTCGTGGAGCTGGCCCGCGCCTACGTTGTCCAGGACAAGTGCAACTTCGGCGGCGGCCAGGGCCTGTACGGCGCGTCGAGCTTCATCCCGGAGAGCATCGCCGGCAGCCTCGCGGGCTACCAGATCGCCTACGTGGCGGCGGCCGGCCTGGCCGTCCTCGCGCTGATCATCTACTGGCGCGTCAACTACGGGCGCCTCGGCCTGCTGCTGCGCACGGCGCGCGAGAGCGAGCCGGTCGCGGAGGTGCTGGGCACCGACGTCGTGCGGGCGCGTCTGTGGGTGTTCCTGATCTCCTCCGCCGTGCTCGGCGGGGCGGGCGGCTTCTACATCGCCTACTACGGGTCGATCTCTCCCAGCTTCTTCAACTTCTCGACGGTGCTGTTCCTGTTCGCGATGATCATGATCGGCGGCATCAACAGCCCCCGCGGCATCCTCGTGGGCACGATGCTCCTGATGTACGTCGACAAGCGCTTCGTCGACGTCGATCCGCCGGAGGCGCGCTACGTCTTCATCGGCCTGCTCCTGTTCGTGGTCACGATTGTCGCCCGTGACGGCCTGATTGCGATCCCGGACCAGATCCGCCGCCGGCGCGGCGCCCGCGGCACGGACGCCGAGGGGGATCCGCCGGAGGACGTCGGGGCGATCGAGCAGGAGGCGCACATGCCGCCGGGCTCGCGCCCGGAGCCGAGGTAGCGCTGAGCGTTCGCCCACGGGCACGAAGGAGGAGAGATGGCCGATCAGGAACTCGTCACCCGGGTCTCCGCCGCGATCGACGGGCTCGCCGCGGAGATGATCGACGCGCTCAGCGAGGTCGTGCGCATCCCCAGCGTCAACCCGAAGTACCCGGGCCAGGTCTACGACGAGGTCGTCGGCGGCGAGGGCGAGGTCAGCAAGGTCTTCGCGCGCCACTACGCGGCGCTCGGCGCCGAGGTCGACCTGTTCGCGGTCGAGCCGGGACGCGAGAACGCGATCGGCGTCGTCAAGGGCGCGGGCGGCGGGCGCTCACTGATCTACAACGGCCACGTCGACGTCGTGCCGGTCGGCGACCCCGCCAACTGGACGGGCGGCGACCCCTTCAGCGGGAGGATCGACGGCGACCGCGTCTGGGGCCGCGGGGCCACCGACATGAAGTCCGGGATCGTGGCCCAGGCCTTCGCGGCGCGCGCCCTGCGCGAGTGCGGGATCGCCCTCCAGGGCGACCTGATCCTCGAGGCCGTCGTCGGCGAGGAGGTCATGGACCACGAGTGCGGCACCACGGCGGCGATCAAGCGCGGGTACAGCGCGGACGCGGCGATCGTGTCGGAGCCGAGCTCGCCGCCGTCGCCCCTCGCCGTGGTCCCGATCTCGCCCGGCCTCCTGTGGTTCTCGGTCACGGCCGTCGGCAAGGCGACGCACTCGTCGATGCGCGGCAACTCGATCCGGGCGGGCGGCGACGGGGCCTCCGTCGGCGTCAACGCGATCGACAAGGGCATCCTGCTCTTCAACGCGCTGCGCCAGCTCGAGGAGGAGTGGGGACAGACGAAGCAGCATCCGCTGTTTCGCCCCGGCCACTTCTCGATCCACCCGGGCGTCGTCCAGGGTGGGCCGCACGGCGTGATGGTGCCGTTCTTCTTGAGCGAGTTCATGACGATCGACTACTGCGTCTGGTACTCCCCGGACGACGACCCCGAGGCCGTCAAGCAGGAGATCGAGACGCACATCCAGCGGGCGGCCCAGACCGATCCGTGGCTGCGTGCGCACCCGCCGGCCGTGGAGTGGAAGCTGCACTGGCCCGCGAACGTGCCCGAGGCCGAGGCGATCACCGCCGTGGCCGTGGCCGCGCACGAGCAGGCCGCGGTCGGCACCCGCTTCGCCGGCGCGCCCGACGTGGTCGGCTTCGCCGCCGTCGAGGACTGCACGTTCCTCACGCTCGGCGGCGTCCCCGCCATCTCCTACGGCCCGGGCGACCTGCGGGTCGCCCATGCCGACGACGAGTACGTCCTGATCGACGAGGTCGTCACCAGCTGCAAGACCTTCGCCGTCGCCGCCATGGACTGGTGCGGCGTGGCCTGACCCCGCGGGTCCGTCCCGCGGTCGAGAGAGGATCGCGATCGCATGAACGCCCAGGAGTTCGCCTATCGCGACGCGACGGAGATCGCGGACCTGATCCGGACGGGCAGGCTCTCGCCGGTGGAGGCGGTGGAGTGCGCGATCGAGCTGATCGAGCAGCGCAACCCGACCCTCAACGCGGTCATCTTCAAGGGGTACGACGACGCGCGCGCCCGCGCGGCCGAGGCCGAGGCGGCCGTCCAGCGCGGCGACGCGCTCGGGCCGCTGCACGGCGTGCCCACCCTGATGAAGGACCTGTTCGACTACAAGCCGGGCTGGAAGTCGACCTTCGGCGGGATCCGCTCGCTCGCCGACAACGTGATCGACGCGTACTGCCCGTGGGCCGAGCGCGTCGAGCGGGCCGGCGGCATCATCGTCGGCAAGACCAACAGCCCCGTGATGGGCTACCGCGGCATCACCGACAACCCGCTGTTCGGGGCGACCTGCAACCCGTTCGACACGGCGCGCAACCCGGGCGGCTCCTCGGGCGGCAGCGCGGCCTGCGTGGCCGACGGCATCGTGCCGTTCGCCGAGGGCACGGACGGCGGCGGCTCGATCCGCATCCCGGCGGCCTGGACCGGCACCTACGGCTACAAGGGCTCGTTCGGCCGCGTGCCGCTGGTCCTGCGCCCGAACGCCTTCGCCGGCACCCAGCCGACGATCGCCGAGGGCCCGATCGCCCGCACCGTCGCGGATGCGGCGCTGGTGATGCAGATCCTGCAGGGCTACGACCCCCGCGACCCCTACAGCCTGCGCGACGAGGTCGACTTCGTGGGCGCGCTCCAGCGCCCGATCGAGGGGATGCGGATCGCCTACAGTCCGGCCTTCGACTTCTACCCGATCGACCCGCGCGTCGGCACGACCGTCGGCGAGGCGGTGCGCGCCTTCGAGCAGGCGGGCGCGTTCGTGGAGGAGGTCGAGCTCGGCCTCGACATCGACCAGCTCGAGTTCGCGCAGCTGTGGTGCCGCATGATCATGCCGCTCAACATCGCGGGCCTCGAGGGGCTCAAGGGCTTCGGGCTCGACCTGATGGCGACGGACGACCTGCCGCCGGTCTACAAGGCGTGGGTCGAGCGCACGCGCGGCGCCACCCTCGCCGACCTCGAGCGTGACGACGTGATGCGCTCGCAGGTCTTCGACGCGATCCAGGCCGTCTTCGCGACGCACGACCTGCTCGTGACGCCGACCCTGTCGACCCTGCCGCCCCTCAACGCGGACAACGGCGACACGATGGGCCCGAACGAGGTCGCCGGCCGGGAGATCGATCCGAGCATCGGCTTCTGCCTGACCTTCGCGACGAACTTCACGGGCCACCCGTCGGCCTCGATCCCCGCCGGCCTCGCCGACGGCCTGCCGGTCGGGATGCAGCTGATCGGGCCGATGCAGGACGACGCCGCGGTGATCGCCGCGAGCGCGGCCTACGAGCGCGTGCGCCCGTGGGTCGAGGACTACCGGATCCCGCGGGAGCGGGCCCTGTGAGCCGCGCCCGCCGCACGCCGGGCGGGACCGCGGAGTAGCGTGCCGCGGGTGCGCGCCCAGGAGCGGCTGCTGGCGGCGGCGGGCGCCGCCGTGGGCAGCGCCCGGCCGCGTGCCGAGGTCGCCGACGAGCTGATCGACTAGCTGCACCGGGTGCTGCCGTACGCGGCCGCGCAGATCACGATCCGGGATTCCTTCGCGGACGGCCACCGCACACTGGTCAGCCGCGGCCACAGCGAGCGCGTCCTGGTCCTCGTCGATTCCGACTACCCGGACCGCGACCCCTCGATGCCGGCGATCGTCGGGGGGCGGTCGGTGCGGATGTGCGACACCGAGTCCGACTACCGCGAGACCTACTCGTACGTCGAGTGCTGGGGCCCCGAGGGGTACGGCGACGGCATGACCACGCCGCTCTACGCCCCGGACGGCCGCTACGTCGGCCTGCTGGCCGCGATGGTCGACCCGCTCACCACCACCCGGGGGCTCGTCGCCGACGTGGAGGGGTGCTTGTGCAGGTCGAGGTGCTGCAGGCGCGCTCGACGCGGCTCGCCGACGAGCCCGTGGCCCTGGTCAGCCTGCGCCACGCCGGCCAGCCGTCGGGCTGACGGCCCGGGAGACCACGGTGCTGCACCACGTCGCCGACGGGGCCTGCAAGCGCGTGGTGGCGCAGCGCATCGGCGTCGCGCCGCGCATGGTTGTGACCCACGTCGAGCACGTCCTGCGCAAGCTCGGCGAGGACACCCGGATGGGCGCCGCAACCCGGCGATCGAGCACGGGCTGATCCGGCTCGACGTGTCGGTGCGCGGCTAGCCGCCGCTGCTGGCGATCGCGATCACGTCGATCTCAACGAGGAACCCGCCGAGGGTGCTGCCGACCGTCGTGCGGCACGGGCGGTGGTCGCCGAAGCGGCGCGCGTAGACCTCGTTGTAGGCGGCGAAGTCGCCCTTGAGGTCCTGCAGGTGCGCGGTCACGCGCACAACGTCGTCGAGCGTGGCCCCGGCCTCGGCGAGGATCCGCTCGATGTTGTCGAGCACGACCTCCGTCTGCGCCGCGACGTCGTCGCCGACGAGCTCCCCGGCCGCGTTGAACGGGCCCTGGCCGGCGGTGAAGACCATGTCGCCGACGCGGATCCCGTGGCTGTAGGGGCCGCCGTGGGGCGGGCCATCCGGGGGGTTGATGATCGTCTGCGCCATCGTGCGCTCCTCCTCGTGGACTGCGGGGATCCTATCCGGCGGGCAACCGGGGTGGTCGCCCGCCAGACGCGCCTAGGATTCCGCTCGTGGTCGTCCCCGCCCACAGCGCCGCCCCGGTGCCCCGTCCCCGCCACCGCCGGCAGGCCGCGTGAGCGCGCTGCGCGGGCTCGCGGAGCTGGGCGGGCTCGAGAACCTGCCCGTCGTCGTGCGCGCGGACCTCAACGTGCCGATCGACGAGGACGGCCGGATCATCGACGACGCGCGGATCGTCGCCGCGGCGACCACGATCCGCGCGTTGATGGAGGGCGGCGCGTTCACGATCGTGCTCGCGCACCTCGGCCGGCCCGGCGGCCGGCGGGTCGTGCCCGCGGGGTCGCTCCTGCCCGTCGCCGACCGGCTCTCCAGCGCTGTCAGCTCGCTCGTCGCGCACGCGGGGGATACGGTCGGGCCGCTGGCCCGCGCCGCCGTCCTCAACCTGCGCCCCGGTGATGCCGTCCTGCTCGAGAACGTGCGCTTCGAGCCCGGCGAGGCCGACGACGACGACGCGCTGGCCGCGCAGCTCGCCGGTCCGGGACGCGCCTTCGTCTTCGACGCCTTTGGCGCCGCCCACCGCCGGCAGGCCTCCACGACGGGCATCGCCCGCCACCTGCCGAGCGTCGCGGGTCTCGTCGTGGCCCAGGAGGTGGCCGCGCTCGAGGAGCTGCGCATCGGCGGCGTCACGTCCGGCGTCGTGGTCGCCGGTGGCGCGAAGGCCGCCGACAAGCTGCCCGCGCTCGAGCGCCTCGCGGGCATCGCGGAGGCGATCCTCGTGGGCGGCGCGCTCGCCAACGTCTTCCTGGCGGCCGAGGGCGGCGCGCTCGGCGCCTCGATCGTCGACCGCGGGGCCATCGACGCCGCCCGCGCGGTCGTTGCCGCGGCCGCCGCCTCCGGCTGCGAGCTTGTCCTGCCCACCGACCTGGTCTCCACCGACGGCCTCACCACCGACGCCCGTATCGGCGTTGAGGCGGCCGACGCGATCGGCGACCGACGGGTCGCGCTCGACATCGGCCCCGAGACGGCTGCGCGCTACGCCGAGCGGATCCGCGGCGCGGCGCACGTGGTCTGGGACGGGCCGCCCGGGGCCTTCGAGATGGAGCCGTTCCGGTCCGGGACCGACGCGCTGATCGCGGCGGTCGCAGACTGCCCCGGCACCGTGGTGGTGGGCGGCGGCGACACCGCCTCTGCCCTGCGCGGCGCGGGCCGCGCGGACGCCGTCACCTACGTGAGCACCGGCGGTGCCGCGATGCTGGACCTCCTGGCCGGGCGCGAGCTGCCCGCGCTCGAGGGGCTGCGCGCATGATCGAGGTGCGCGCCGTGCGGGCGGGAGAGGGAAGGCTCCTGCACGAGGTGCGTCTCGCCGCCCTGGCGGCGAACCCGGGCGCCTTCCTCGAGACCTACGACGAGGTCGCCGCGGATTCCGACGACGTGTGGGCGGCGCGCGCCGCCGCCAGCACGGGGGAGGGCGACCAGCTGGTCCTGCTGGCGCTGGCGGACGGGCGGCCCGTCGGGATGGCGGGCATCGCGCGCGACATCGGCCAGCGGCGGCGGCACCGCGCGACCCTCTGGGGCGTCTGGCTCGCCCCGGCCTGCCGCGGGCGCGGCGTCGGGCGGCGGCTCGTGAAGGGGGCGCTCGACTGGGCGGCCCGGGCCGAGGTGCGCGCGGTCTACCTTGAGGTGGTCGAGAACGAGGACCCCTCCTGGAGCCTGTACGGGCGGCTCGGGTTCGTGCGGCGCGAGGTCGATCCTTTCGGGGCACATGTCGACGGCCGCTTCGTCGCCCTCGAGCGTCTCGTGCTCGTGCTCGACGAGGCCGCCTGAGCCCTCCGGGGCCCTCCGCGCGGCGCTGAGCCGCGCCGTATCCGGGCGCGAATGATAATCTGCCCCGGAGTAAAGGAGTGTCCATGAGCAGCACCGCCGCCCCGACCCTGACCGCAGCCGACTACCGCGTCGCCGACCTCTCGCTCGCCGAGTGGGGGCGCAAGGAGATCCAGATCGCCGAGCACGAGATGCCCGGTCTGATGAGCCTCCGCGCGGAGTACGGCAGGGAGCAGCCGCTGGCCGGCGCCCGCATCACGGGCTCGCTGCACATGACGATCCAGACCGCCGTGCTGATCGAGACGCTGGCGGCGCTCGGCGCCGAGGTGCGCTGGGCCAGCTGCAACATCTTTTCGACGCAAGATCATGCCGCCGCGGCGGTCGTGGTCGGCCCGGAGGGCACGGTCGACGCCCCGCGCGGCGTCCCCGTCTTCGCCTGGAAGGGCGAGACCCTCGAGGAGTACTGGTGGTGCACCGAGGCCGCGCTGACGTGGCCCGACGGCGGCCCCAACATGATCCTCGACGACGGCGGTGACGCCACGATGCTGGTCCACAAGGGCCGCGAGTTCGAGTCGGCCGGCGCCGTGCCCGACCCCGCCTCGGCGGACTCCGAGGAGTTTCAGGTCTTCCTGGCGCTGGTGCAGGAGTCGATCGCCACGGACGCGGGCAAGTGGACGCGCATCTCCGAGGGCATCAGGGGCGTTACGGAGGAGACCACCACCGGCGTGCTGCGCCTCAGCCAGATGGCGGAGGAGGGGCGCCTGCTCTTCCCGGCGATCAACGTCAACGACTCGGTCACGAAGAGCAAGTTCGACAACCTCTACGGCTGCCGCCACTCGCTCGTCGACGGCATCAACCGCGGCATCGACCTGATGCTGGCCGGCAAGACCGCCGTGGTCTGCGGCTTCGGGGATGTCGGCAAGGGCTCTGCGGAGTCGCTGCGCGCCATGGGCGCCCGCGTCGCCGTTACGGAGATCGACCCGATCTGCGCGCTGCAGGCCCTGATGGAGGGTTACGAGGTGGTCACCCTCGACGACGTGATCGCCGACGCCGACCTCGTCATCACGGCGACCGGCAACCGCGACATCGTCACGGTCGACCACATGGCCGCGATGAAGCACAACGCCGTGCTCGGCAACATCGGCCACTTCGACAACGAGATCGACATGGCCGGGCTGCAGTCCTACCCGGGGATCGACCGCATCAACGTCAAGCCGCAGGTCGACCAGTGGGTCTTCCCCGACGGCAAGGCGATCATCGTCCTCTCCGAGGGCCGTCTGCTCAACCTCGGTAACGCCACGGGTCACCCCTCGTTCGTGATGAGCGCCTCCTTCACCAACCAGGTGATCGCGCAGATCGAGCTGTTCGGCAACACCGCGGCGTACGCGCTGGGCGTGCACGTCCTGCCGAAGCACCTGGACGAGAAGGTCGCCCGGCTGCACGTCGGTGCGCTCGGCGGCACCCTCACCGAGCTGCGCGACGACCAGGCCGCCTACATCGGTGTCCCGGTCGAGGGCCCGTACAAGGCGACCACCTACCGCTACTAGACCCGAGCGGCCCGTGCCGGGGCACCGGCACGGGCGCTAGGGTGCCCGCGTGGGCGACCACGTCGAGAGCGCCATCTCCGGCACGACCCTGCGGGGGCTGCCGAACCGTCACCAGATCGAGGGTCGTGCTCTCGTGCGGGAGGCGCGCACGGCGCCGTCGACCGAATGCAGAGCCCCGACAGAACCCCACCCGCTGCCTATCGAGGACCGGGGCCGGGGCGTCTCGTTCCCGTGCGAGATCTACCGGATCCCACGGCGCATGTGGTACGCGAAGGTGACGAACGAGCCGCCGGGCCTCGTCGTAGGAGAGGTCGAGCTCGAGAACGGCACCCGCGCGGTGGCGATGCTCGCCGACCGCGACTGGCTGGCCGCGCAGGACATCACGGCGCATGGCGGGTGGGCCGCCTACGTCGCGACGCGCTAGGATCCGTGTCCACGCGGGCGTAGCTCAGTTGGTAGAGCGACAGCTTCCCAAGCTGTAGGTCGTGGGTTCGAGACCCATCGCCCGCTCTCTCGGGGTCGTCACCCGGCGGCGGAGGCCAGAGCGATGGCGGCGACCGCGGTCAGGCCCGCGAGCGCGAGTGCGGCGCCGCCACGCCGCCGGTCGCCCCGCATCAGCCCGCCTGTGCCCGCGCCGAGCGCGGCGACCCAGGCCAGCGCGGCAACTGCCCCCGCCCCGACGCGGAGCGCGTCGGACGGGTTCCACGTCGTGGACGAGATCAGCCCGGTCAGCCCGGCGCTGGCGAGCGCCAGGCCGCCGGCGGCGATGCCAATCGCGGCGACGTCCCGCTCGTCGCGGAGCGTGACCGCGATCACGACGAGGCCGATCACGATCAGAGCGGCCGCGAGCAGGGTCACGCCACGACGGTAGCGCGTCCGTGGGGCGTCGTGGGGCCGTGGCGCTGCGCGGCGTGCCCGCGCCGGTACCCTTGATGCGTGGACGTGCGGGCGTGGGTGGTTATCGGCGCCGTCGCGATCGCCCTGTCGGTCGCGATCGCGTGGCTCTTCGACACCTGGCTCGGTGTCCTGCCGCTCGTGGCTGTGATCCCGTTCGTCTGGCGCCGCGGTGGCTGACCGGCCGACGTGGGAACATCCTAGCGTGCTCGATCGGGGGCTCGAGACCGGCAGGCCGCGGCTGGCGCTGCTCGTGGCCGTCCTCGTCGCAGCGACCACCGCCATGGCCGTCACACTGATCGGCGGGGAGGCGGGGATCGGCGGCTACTGCCTCGCGGACCGCTCGGTGCGCGCGGCCGACGCCTGCCCCGGCGTCGGCCCCTGGACTCTGATCCTCGTGTCGGCCCTGCCGGGCCTGATCGCCACGTACCTGTTCTTCCGGCCGCCGCACTGGCCCGCCGCCGGCGTCCTGTGGTGCCTGCCCCTCCTCGCGGTGATCGGCGCCGTTCGCTGCCTCGAGCTGACGCTGGCCCCGATGGACGGGATCGCCTGGCCGTGGCTGGCCGGCGTCGCGGCCTGCGTCGTCGTCGCGTTCGCGCTCGTGGTGCGCTGGGCCCGGGGGCACGCCGAGCGCGAGGGCGCCGGCCTGGGGGTGGGGCTGCTGCTCGCGCTGTGCATCCTGCTCGGCCTCGCGATCGGGCTCGCCGCGACGGCCTTGATCACCTGAGGGCGGGAGGAAAGCGGGCTCCCGCGGCGTAGTTTGGTGTATGCGGGAGCGACTGCGGGGGAGAGGGCTGAGGACGGCTGCGCTGGCGCCGCTCGCGCTCCTCGCCGGCATGGCGGTCGTCGGCCTCGGCGTCCTCGGTCTGATGGGGCTCGACCGCGTCGGGGCCTTCGGCGTCTCGCAGGTGCAGGTCGTCGGCGCGAAGGGCGCGACCGCGACCGCCGTGCGCGAGGCCGCCCTCGCCACCGTCGGCTCCGCGAGCATGCTCAGCGTCGATGCGGACCATGTCGCGACCGCCGTTGAGGAGCTGCCGCAGATCCGCACCGCGGAGGTCGACCGCTCGTTCCCCGGCACCCTGCGCGTCACCGTCACCCGCGAGCGTGCGGTCGCCCTCGCCCCGACCGGCAACGGGCTGGTATTGGTCGGCGCATCCGGCACCGTCCTCGGGCGCCCGACGGAGCGCACACAGCTGCCGGTGATCAGCTCCGCACCGGCCGACATTCCGGGTCCCGGCGGCGTCGTGACGGCGCCGCGGGTGCGCGAGCAGATCGCGCTGGCCGCGCTGCCCTCGCGCGCCATCCGCCTGCGGGCCATCGGGTTCGGCGACGACGGGATGGTCGGCCTCCTCGCCGGCGGCGGCCAGGTCCGCTTCGGTGACGGCCGCGATCTCCCGGTCAAGGTCAAGGTCGCTCGGGCGGTCATGCGCCGCGCCGACGGCGCCTTCGCGTACATCGACGTGACGGTGCCGACGGCACCGGTCCTGCGCACGGCCACGGGGGACCCCCTGACGGCCAACGCGCCCGCCCTCAACCCGGGTGCGCTGCCGCCGGTGGGTGATCTCGGCGACTGGGTCGCCGGGGCCGCGCCCGCGGAGAGCATCCGGACGGTGTTCGGCTGATCTCCGCTGACCCTTGAGACTCCTCCGGCCAGCGGATCAGGGCACGCTTGAGGGTTCCCCGTTGACGCGGATCCGGCATGTTCTGTACACTCCGCAACGGCTCCCGCCTCCCGGCGGCGGGCCTTTCGCATTTCAGGACCCTAACCTCAACCTGACGTAGACGTAGAGATCTGGAGCGGAGGCACACGATGGCGGCTCGCGACGGAAGTGGCGCGTATCTGGCGGTGATCAAGGTCGTCGGCGTCGGCGGCGGCGGCACGAACGCCGTCAACCGGATGGTCGACGCGGGTCTGCGCGGCGTGGAGTTCATCGCCGCCAATACGGACGCCCAGGCGCTCCAGATGACGGACGCCGACGTCAAGATCCAGCTCGGCGCGAAGATCACGCGCGGGCTCGGGGCCGGCGCGAACCCGGACGTGGGCCGCGAGGCCGCGATTGAGTCCAAGGAGGAGATCAAGGAGGCCCTCCGCGGCGCCGACATGGTCTTCGTGACGGCCGGCGAGGGCGGGGGCACCGGCACCGGCGCCGCCCCCGTGATCGCGGAGGCCGCCAAGGAGATGGGCGCGCTGACCGTCGGCATCGTCACCCGGCCCTTCGGCTTCGAGGGCCGCCGGCGCTCCGAACAGGCCGACAGCGGCATCGAGGAGCTCGCCGCCAACGTCGACACGATCGTCGTGATCCCGAACGACCGCCTGCTCAACCTGGTCGAGCGGCGCACCTCCATCGTCGACGCCTTCCAGATGGCCGACGACGTGCTGCGCCAGGGTGTGCAGGGCATTACCGACCTGATCACGATCCCCGGCCTGATCAACCTCGACTTCGCCGACATCCGCACCGTCATGCGCGACTCCGGCACGGCCCTGATGGGCATCGGCCAGGCCGCCGGCGATCGCCGCGCGGGCGAAGCGGCGCGGGCCGCGATCTCGTCGCCGCTGCTCGAGTCGAGCGTCCAGGGCGCCACGGGCATCCTGCTCAACATCACGGGCGGTCCGGACCTCGGCCTGTTCGAGGTCAACGACGCGGCCGAGGTGATCGCGAACGCGGCCGACCAGAACGCCAACATCATCTTCGGCGCCGTCATCGACGAGGGCATGGGTGATCACATCCGCGTGACCGTGGTCGCCACCGGCTTCGACCGCAAGCCCGCCCCGATGCCGCGTGCCGCCCAGCGGACCTCGGAGTCGTCGCTCGGCGCGCTGTCGACGCGCGAGTTCGACATCAGCCGTCCGGCGACCCTCGAGGTCGGCGACGGCGACATCGACGTCCCGGACTTCCTCAAGTCGGACGACTAGGGGCCGCGACATGGGCGGCACCGACACCGACGGGCCGCTCTGGTCGGGGCGGCTGGAAGGGGGACTCCACCCGGACGTCCTTGCGCTGACGCAATCCCTGGACGTCGACCGGCAGTTGCTGCCGTACGACGTCGCGGCCTCTAAGGCCCACGTGCGCATGCTCGGCCGGCAGGGCATCATCCCCGCCGCCGAGGCCGACGCGATCGTCGCCGCGCTCGACGGCGTGGCGATCGACGCGGGAGCCGCCGACGAGGACGTCCACTCCCTGATCGAGCGCCAGCTCGTCGCCGCCCTTGGCGACGCGGGCCGCCGCGTCCACGCGGGCCGGTCGCGCAACGACCAGGTCGCCACCGCGTTCCGGCTCTGGTGCCGCGCGCACGCCTGGCGCGTGGTCCAGCGCGTCGCCGACCTTCAGGAGGCCCTGCTCGTGCTGGCCGAGCGGGATGGCGACGCGGTCCTGCCCGGCTACACGCACCTGCAGCGCGCGCAGCCGGTCCCGCTCGCGCACCATCTCGCGGCCCACGCCTTCGCCCTCCAGCGCGACATCGGGAGGCTGCGGGCGGCGCAGGCCGCCGCGGACGTGTCGCCGCTCGGCGCCGGCGCGCTCGCCGGTTCCAGCCTGCCGCTCGACCCGGCCGGCGTGGCCGCCGACCTCGGCATGGCGGACAGCTTCGCGAACAGCCTCGACGCCGTCTCCGACCGCGACTTCGCGGCCGACCTCGCCTACGCCTGCGCGCTCTGCCTCGTGCACTGCTCGCGCATGGGTGAGGAGCTCGTGCTGTGGACCTCGCAGGAGCTGGCCTGGGCGGCCCTGCCGGACGACGTCGCGACCGGCTCGAGCATGATGCCCCAGAAGAAGAACCCCGACGTCGGCGAGCTGGCCCGCGGTCGGGCCGGCACCGCGATCGGGCGCCTGACCGGACTCCTCGCCGTGCTCAAGGGCCTGCCGCTGGCCTACAACCGCGACCTGCAGGAGGACAAGCAGGCCGTGTTCGAGCAGGTTGACGCCGTCCTGGGCGTGCTGCGGCTCCTGGAGTTCGCCTACGCGGGCCTCGTCGTCGATCGCGAGCGCATGCGCGCCGCGGCCGCCGACGGCACGACCGTGGCCACGGACGTCGCCGAGGCGCTGGTGCGCGACGGGTTGCCGTTCCGCGACGCCCACGCCGAGGTGGCCCGCCGCATCGCTTCCGGCGAGCGCTTCACGTCCCCGACGCCGGAGGAGGCGATCGCGGCGCGCACGGGCCCGGGCATGCCCGGCGCCGTGGGCGACCAGCTCGCGCGGCTGCGGGAGCACGTGGCCGAGTCCCGCTCCCTGCCCGAGCCGGCGCCGTGAGCGACCGGCCGGACGCGCTCCTGCCGTTCCCCGAGGGGGCCGTGCTCGGCCCGTACGGGATCGAGCTCGACGGCGTGGCCCTGTCGGCGCTGGCCGAGGAGCACGGCACGCCGCTCTACGTCCACGACGCGGCCTCGATCCGGACGCGGGCGGCGGCCGTCGCCGCCGCGGTGCGGGACGCCCCGAGCGGCGGGCGCGCGGCCTTCGCCCTCAAGGCCCAGTCCGCGCTCGCCGTCCTGCGCCTCGTGCGGGAGGCGGGGCTCGGCGCCGACTGCGCCTCCGCCGGCGAGATCGAGGCGGCCCGACGCGCCGGCTTCGAGGGCGCGTCGCTCGTGATCCACGGTAATGCGAAGTGCGCTGCAGACCTCGCGGCAGCGCTCGACGCCGACGCGGGCCTCGTGGTCCTCGACGGCCGCAACGAGGCGGAGCGGCTGGGCGCCCTCTGCCGCGCGCGTGGCCGCACGCAGGACGTGCTCGTGCGGATCGCGCCCGGGATCGAGGTCGACACGCACCGGCACATCGCCACCGGGCACCACGGCTCGAAGTTCGGCGTCACGCCGGCGGAGGGCGCTGCGCTCCTGCGCGACCTCCCGGCCGGACTCGTCGGGCGCGGGCTGCACGTGCATCTCGGCTCGCAGGTCCTCGACCCCGAGCCGCTCGTGGCCGCCGCCCGCTGGCTGCCCGCGTTCGCGAAGGCCGAGGGCATACCCCTCGAGGTGCTCGACGTCGGCGGTGGCCTCGGCATCCGCTATACGCCCGATCAGCCGCAGCCCGATCCGGGCGCGCACACGCAGGCGCTGGTCGCGGCGATCGCCGCGGTCTGCGGCGACGAGGGCCTCGCGGTGCCCGAGATCGTGGTCGAGCCGGGCCGCTCGATCGTGGGCACCAGCGGCGTCACGCTCTACCGCGTCGTCGGTGTCAAGACGGCGGGCGACGGGTCGACCTGGGTCGCCGTCGACGGCGGCATGGGCGACAACCTCCGCGTCGGGCTGTACGGCGCCGACTACGCGCCCGTCCTCGCCGAGCGGCCGACCGCCGAGCCGACCGGCCGCTACCGGCTCGCCGGGCGCCACTGCGAGTCGACGGACGTCCTCGCCGAGGACGTGCCGCTCGCCGATCCCGCCGTGGGCGACGTCGTGGCCGTGCCCGCGACCGGCGCCTACCACCAGACGATGGCGCACACCTACAACCTGTTCGGCCGCCCCGCGGCCGTCCTCGTCGACGGCGGCGCGGCCCGCGTGATCACGCGCCGCGAGTCCGTCGACGACCTCTTCGCACGCGACGTGTGACCGCCCCGCGGCGGTGTGGCACGCTACCCGCATGCCGCCGTTCCGGTTCGCGGGTGCCTTCCAGCCGACGGGCGACCAGCCGCGCGCGATCGAGGGCATCGTCGGTGGCGTCGAGGCGGGCGAGCGCTTCGTCACGCTGCTCGGCGCCACCGGCACCGGCAAGACCGCGACGATGGCGTACACGATCGAGCGCCTGCAGCGCCCGGCGCTCGTGATCGCGCACAACAAGACGCTCGCGGCGCAGCTCTGCAACGAGTTCCGGGAGTTCTTCCCCGACAACGCGGTCGAGTACTTCGTCTCCTACTACGACTACTACCAGCCCGAGGCGTACATCGCCCAGACCGACACGTACATCGAGAAGGACGCCGTCGTCAACGACGACATCGACCGGCTCCGCCACGCCGCCACCGCCTCGCTCCTGACCCGGCGCGACGTGATCATCGTCGCGTCGGTGTCGTGCATCTACGGCCTCGGCTCCCCCGACGAGTACCGGGAGCGCCTCGTGATCCTCAAGGTGGGGGAGGACACGGGCGGCCGCGACACGGTGCTCAGGAGCCTCGTCGATATCCAGTACCGCCGCAACGACACGGCGCTTGGCCGTGGCGCCTTCCGGGCCAAGGGCGACGTGATCGAGCTGCAGCCGGCCTACATGGAGTCGGCGTACCGGATCAGCCTGTTCGGCGATGAGGTCGAGTCGATCACCCACTACGACCCGCTCACCGGGGAGGTGCTCGGCAAGCCCACCGAGCTCGTCGTCTACCCGGCCACGCATTACGTCACGGATCCCGTCACGATCGAGCGCGCGACGCAGGCGATCCTCGCGGAGATGGAGGAGTGCGCCCACCGCTTCGAACTGGACGGCAAGCCGCTCGAGGCGCACCGGATCCGCCAGCGCACCGAGTACGACGTCGAGATGCTGCGCGAGATGGGCTACTGCAACGGCGTCGAGAACTACTCGCGCATCTTCGAGGGCCGCCCGCCCGGGTCGTCCCCGTTCACGCTGATCGACTACTTCCCCGGCGACTTCCTGCTCTTCGTCGACGAGTCGCACCAGACCATCCCGCAGATCGGCGGCATGTACGAGGGCGATCGCTCCCGCAAGCTGCAGCTGATCGAGCACGGCTTCCGGCTGCCCTCGGCGCTCGACAACCGGCCGCTCCAGTTCGACGAGTTCCTCGGCAAGATCGGCCAGGCCGTGTTCGTCTCCGCGACGCCCGGCACCTTCGAGCTGCGCGAGGGCCAGCGTATCGTCGAGCAGATCATCCGGCCGACCGGCCTGATCGACCCGGAGGTCGAGTTGCGCCCCACGGAGGGCCAGATCGACGACCTGCTTGGGGAGATCCGGCTCCGCGAGCAGGCCGGCGAGCGCATCCTCGTCACCACGCTGACCAAGAAGATGGCCGAGGACCTCACCGACTACCTGCTGGAGAGCGGCGTCAAGACGCGCTACCTGCACTCCGAGATCGACACCCTCGAGCGGATCCAGATCATCCGCGACCTGCGCCTCGGCGAGTACGACGTCCTCGTCGGCGTCAACCTGCTGCGCGAGGGCCTCGACCTGCCGGAGGTGTCCCTGGTGGCGATCCTCGACGCCGACAAGGAGGGCTTCCTGCGCGGCCAGACGGCGCTGATCCAGACGATCGGCCGTGCGGCCCGCAACGTCAACGGGCGCGTCGTCATGTACGGCGACCGCGAGACCGACGCGATCAGGGGCGCGGTCGCCGAGACGCAGCGCCGGCGCGAGCGCCAGCTCGCCTACAACGAGGAGCACGGGATCACGCCGGCCACGATCTCCAAGGGGGTCTCGGACATCGCCGAGTTCCTGTCGCTCGAGGCGCCGACGGTGCCGTCCTCGAAGCGCGGCCGCCGCCCCAAGCCGGACGGGATGGGGCGCTCCGAGCTCGAGAAGCTGTCCGTCGAGCTCGAGGAGGCGATGTTCCTCGCGGCGGAGGAGCTCCGGTTCGAGGAGGCCGCGCGCCTGCGCGACGAGCTGAAGGGCGTGCGCGGCGACCTCGCCGCGCTGTAGGCCGCCGGGGCATGCGCCCCGGCGGCTCTCAGCTCAGTTGGTCTGACAGGCCTGCTGGTCGAGCGAGGCCCGGACCTCGGCCGAGGCCTCGTCCGTGCCGCAGGCCATCTCGCGGTCCCTCAGGGCCCAGATGCCGCCCTCGGTCTGGACGACGACGGTCTCCGTGACCTCGGAGTCGGCGTCGCCGACCGTCGGGAGCAGGACGGCCCAGCCGTCGGCGCACTCGAACGAGTTCGCCGGCAGGGTCGCCGTCGTGTTGTTGCTCTCGCCGTAGGACCCGACCCAGCCGTCGAACGTGGCCTGGTCGCAGACGGCCGTGCCGCCGCCAACCTCACCGCCGCCGGCGACGGAGCTGTCGGACGACTGGTCCGAGCCGCAGGCGGCCACGCCGAGCGCCGCGATCAAGAGAAGCAGGAGCAGGAAGGGTCGGTGTGACCTTGATGCCGGACTCGCTACGCCCCGGACCCGACGGCGGCCACGCAGTCGATCTCCACGAGGAACCCGCCGAGCGTGGAGCCGACGGTGGTGCGGCACGGGCGGTGGCTGCCGAAGCGGCGCGCGTAGACCTCGTTGTAGGCGTCGAAGTCGCCGTGGAGGTCCTGCAGGTGCGCGGTCACCTTGACCACGTCGGCCAGCGTGGCGCCGGCGGCCTTGAGGGCGGCCTCGAGGTTGTCGAACACGACCTCGGTCTGCTCGGCCACGTTCGCGCCGTGGATCGCGCCGTCGGCGCCGAACGGCGCCTGGCCGGAGGTCCAGACGGTCTCGCCGACCTTGATCACGGGCGTGTACGGGGCGCTGGGCGGCGGCGCGCCCTCGGGATGCAGCTTCTCCTGCTTCACGGGTTCCTCCTGTCGGGGTCCGCCGTAGCGTAGCCCGGCGCCCCGGGAGACGCGGTGCCGCGGTGGTACGGTTGAGAGATGAGCACACCACCCGCTTCCCCCGCGGCGCCGGCGGCCCCGAGTGGCCCCGCGCCCTACCCGGTCGACCTCGACGTCCAGTACCCGACGGAGCCGCGCAACCGGGTCACGGTGCTGTTCCGGGTGGTGCTCGCCGTCCCCGTCGTGCTGCTGCTCGCGCTCTTCCAGGGGACGTCGGTCTCCGTCGACACGCCGAACGGCGGCGCCCTCCTCGGGGGCTTCCTGTTTCTGCCCACGCTGCTCCTGCTCCTGTTCCGCCACCGCTACCCGCGCTGGTGGTTCGACTTCAACGTGCAACTGCTCGCGCTCGTCAACCGGATCAGCGTCTACCTGCTGCTCCTGCGCGACGAGTACCCGTCGACTGAGGACCGCCAGGCGCTCGACCTGCGGGTCCCGTACCCCGACGCCAAGACGGCGCTGTCGCGCGGCCTGCCGCTGGTCAAGTGGCTGCTTGCGATCCCGCACTACATCGTGCTGGTCATCCTCTCGATCGGCGTCGTCGTGGCCGTGATCATCGCCTGGTTCGCGATCGTCCTTAGCGGCCGCTGCCCGCGCGGCATCCACGACTTTGTGGTCGGTTACCTGCGCTGGTCGGCGCGCGTCTACTGCTACGCGCTGCTCCTGACCACGGACCGGTACCCGCCCTTCCGCCTGGCCTCCTGACCGCCGCGGGCGCCGTCCGTGCGATTAGGCTGGTCGGATGCCCGCAGACCAGTCGATCACGATCCGCGGTGCGCGCGAGCACAACCTGCGTGACATCACGGTCGAGCTGCCCCGCAACCGGCTGATCTGCATCACGGGTCTGTCGGGGTCCGGCAAGTCGAGCCTGGCCTTCGACACCCTCTACGCCGAGGGCCAGCGGCGCTACGTCGAGTCCCTGTCGGCGTACGCGCGCCAGTTCCTGGGGCAGATGGAGAAGCCCGACGTGGACGGCATCGAGGGCCTCTCGCCGGCGATCTCGATCGACCAGAAGACCACCTCCCGCAACCCGCGCTCCACCGTGGGCACCGTGACCGAGATCTACGACTACCTGCGCCTCCTGTTTGCGCGCGTCGGGCACCCGCACTGCCCGACCTGCGGCCGCGCGATCACCGGGCAGAGCGCGGAGCAGATCGTCGACCAGGTGCTGCGGCTGCCGGTCGAGTCCAAGTTCACAGTCGACGCGCCGATCGTGCGGGGCCGCAAGGGCGAGTTCAAGGACGTCATCGAGCGCCTGCGCGGGGAGGGCTTCACGCGCATCAAGGTCGACGGTGAGACGCTGCTCCTCGAGGACGAGATCGTCCTCGACAAGAAGTTCAAGCACGACCTCGCCGTCGTCGTCGACCGGCTCGTCCTCAAGGACGACCTGCGCCGCCGCCTGACCGACTCGGTGGAGACGGCCCTGCAGCTCGCGGATGGACTCGTGGACATCGCGATCGTCGACGGCGAAACGATGACCTTCTCGGAGCGCTTCGCCTGCCCCGACCACGGCGTCTCCCTGGCGGAGCTCGCGCCGCGCGTCTTCTCGTTCAACTCCCCGCACGGCGCCTGCGTGCACTGCCACGGGCTCGGCGCGCTGCCCGAGCTCGACCCGGACCTCGTCCAGCCCGATCCGGAGCAGACCCTCTCCAGCGGTGCACTGCAGCCGTGGAACGTCGCCGGCACCAACTTCTTCGAGTCGCTGGTCGTCGCCATCGCCGAGCGCTTCGAGGTCGACCTCGACACGCCCTGGGGCGAGCTCTCCGACGCGCAGCGCGCGCTCTTCCTCGAGGGCACCGACGGTGAGCGGGTGATGGTCTCCTACCGCAACCGCTACGGCCGCAAGCGGGCCTACGCGGTGGCCTGGGAGGGGCTCCTGCGCAGCCTCAAGCGGCGCTACGACGAGACCGAGTCGCAACTGCAGAAGGACAAGATCGAGGAGTGGATGACCCTGCGGCCCTGCCCGGAGTGCCACGGGGCGCGGCTCAAGCCGGAGAGCCTCGCCGTCACCGTCGGCGGCCTCTCGATCCACCAGGCCACCGACCAGTCCGTCGAGCAGGCCGTGCGCTGGGCCACGTCGCTCGACCTGTCGGAGACCGAGACGCTGATCGCCGAGCGGATCCTGCGTGAGATCGTCGAGCGCCTCTCCTTCCTGCAGGACGTCGGCGTCGGCTACCTGTCCCTGAACCGGGCCGCCTCGACCCTGTCGGGCGGCGAGGCCCAGCGGATCCGTCTCGCGACCCAGATCGGGTCCAGCCTCGTGGGGGTGCTCTACATCCTCGACGAGCCGTCGATCGGCCTCCACCAGCGCGACAACCACCGCCTGCTCGACACCCTCACCCGCCTGCGCGACCTCGGCAACACGGTGATCGTGGTCGAGCACGACGAGGACACCATGCGCGCCGCCGACTGGCTCATCGACATGGGCCCGGGCGCGGGCGAGCACGGCGGGCGGGTCGTCGCCGCGGGCACCCCGAAGCAGGTCATGAAGTCGAAGGACTCCGTCACGGGGCAGTTTCTGTCTGGGCGGCGGGCGATCCGGGTGCCGGAGCGCCGGGGACCCGGCGAGTCCGTCCTTGCCGTGCGCGGCGCCGCCGAGCACAATCTGCGCGGCATCGACGTCGAGATCCCCGTCGGCCGGCTGGTGGCCGTGACGGGGGTGTCGGGCTCGGGCAAGTCGACCCTCGTCAACGACGTCGTCCTGCGCGCCATGCAGCAGCACCTGACGGGCGCGCGGGTCCGCGCCGGCCGCCACGCGGCGATCGAGGGCCTCGAGCACTTCGACAAGGTGATCGCGATCGACCAGTCCCCGATCGGCCGCACGCCGCGCTCCAACCCGGCGACCTACACCGGCGTGTTCGACCACATCCGCCAGCTCTACGCGGACACCCCCGACGCGAAGACGCGCGGCTACAAGCAGGGCCGCTTCTCCTTCAACGTCAAGGGCGGCCGCTGCGAGGCCTGCCGCGGCGACGGCACCCTCAAGATCGAGATGCACTTCCTGCCCGACATCTACGTGCCCTGCGAGGCCTGCGGCGGGCGCCGCTACAACCGCGAGACGCTCGAGGTCCGCTTCAAGGGCAAGTCGATCGCCGACGTCCTCGAGATGCCGGTCGAGGAGGCGCTCGTCTTCTTCGCGAAGATCCCGAAGCTCCGCCGCCGCCTCCAGACGCTGCACGACGTCGGCCTCGACTACGTTCGCCTCGGCCAGCCCGCCACGACCCTGTCCGGCGGCGAGGCGCAGCGCGTGAAGCTCGCGACCGAGCTCTCGAAGGTGGCGACCGGCCGCACGCTGTACGTCCTCGACGAGCCGACCACGGGCCTGCACATGGCGGACGTGGAGAAACTCCTCGAGGTGCTCCAGCGGCTCGTCGACGCGGGCAACACGGTCCTCGTGATCGAGCACAACCTCGACGTCATCAAGCAGGCCGACTGGCTCGTCGACCTCGGCCCTGAGGGCGGCGACGCCGGCGGCGAGGTGGTCGCGGTGGGCAGCCCGGAGGACGTCGCCGACATCGACGCGTCGCACACGGGCCGGTTCCTGAGGCCGCTGCTCACGGCCGCCGCCCAGCCCGCGTAGCGGGTACGCTGCCCGCATGGACCCGCGGCTGCAGACCAGCGTCCCGACCACGACCGAGACGGATCAGGTCGTCTGGACCGAGGAGGAGATCGAGTCCTTCGAGGGCGTCGACACCTCCGACGGCGAGTGGTACGCGATCCGCACCGACCCCTGGCCGTGCCCGGCCTGCGGCGCCGTCTTCGAGTACGTGACGGGCGCCCACCTCGTGCTCGTCGCGCCGACCCGCGACGACCTGCTCGAGATCGCCGCCCAGTGCCAGAAGATCGGCCGCAACGCGCGCATCGTGGCCTACGAGGACTCGCTGCCCGCGATCTCGATCTTTCAGTGGCGCGCGCTCGGACGCCCGGTGCACGGCTTCCGCGAGGACCTGCGCGGCGGCCCGTCCGCCTAGGCGGACGCGGCGGCGTCGACCGCGGCGACCATGCGCCGGCAGAGGTCCGGCACCTCGGCGACGTCGTCCGTGTACTGGGACGGCTTGAAGCAGATCGACGTGTAGCCCTCGGCGAGCTTGCCGGGAATCGCCGCCATCGCCTCGTCGAGGTCGCCGGGGGCGTCGTCCGACGGGAAGCGCGGCCGGATGCCGCCGATCATCTCGATCGATGCGGGGTCGCGGCCGGCGGCCTCCATCGCGCAGCGGATCGCCGCCAGATCATCCGGGGTGGGCGTGCCGAACGGGTGGAAGCCGTGGCCGTGCGCCACGAGGCGGCGCAGGATCGGCCCGTGGACGTGCTGGCCCCCGAACCACATCCACGGCCCCTCCGGCCGCACGCACTTCGGCTCCACGTAGACGTCCTCGAAGGCGTGGAACTCGCCCCGGTACGTGGCGGGGCTCTCCCGCCAGACCAGCTTCAGGATCTCGAGCTGCTCGTCGAGGATGCGACCACGGCGGTTGAACGGCACGCCCAGGGCGGCGTACTCCTCGTCAAGCCACGACACGGTTGGCTGCGCGATCAGGCGCCCGCCCGCGATCAGATCGAGGGTCGCGAGCTGCGTCGCCGCGACCAGCGGATGGCGCAGGGGCAGGATCAGCGCGCTGAGGGCGATCCGGATGCGGCTCGTGCGCGCCGCGATCGCGGCCGCCAGGGCGAGCGAGTCCGGCCACGGCGTAAACGGGTCTTGGTTGCCGGGAGCGGCGTACTCGCGGGGGTTCGCCATGCGACCCGCGGCGCCCGCCTTCGGCGTCAGGAGCACGTGCTCCGAGAGCATCACCGTCTCGACGCCGGCGGCCTCCGCGTCGACGGCCATCTGGATGAGCGCCTCCATGTCGCGCCCGTCCACCAGCGTCCACTGCTCGAGGAGGACAAGGACGACCCCGGGCGCGCGGGCGGCCACGTCAGGCGGCGGGCTTCTCGACCAGCTCGATGCGGTACCCGTCGGGGTCCCGAACGAAGCAGAGCCGCGAGCCGCCCTCGCGCACCTGGTACGGCGGGCGCTCGGGCTCGATGCCGATCGCGGCGAGCCGCGCGAGCGTGCCGTCGAGGTCCTCGACGTTGAGCGCGATGTGCCCGTAGCCGGTGCCGATCTCGTACGGCGCGTCGCGGTCGAAGTTGTACGTGAGCTCGAGCGGCGTGTCCTCGGAGCCGGCCGGGGCGACGAAGACGTTGATCGCCTCCTCGCGGATCGGGAACCGCTTCAGCTCCAGGAATCCGAGGGCGCCGCAGTAGAACTCGATCGCCCGGTCGAGGTCGAAGACGCGGTAGCAGACGTGGGCGTAGCGCATGCGGCCAGCCTAGCGGGTCAGAGCGCCGCCGCGGCGAGCCCCGCCTGGAAGGCGGCCAGCTCCTCGTCGGCGATCGCGTAGGTGTGGCGCTCCTCCGGGAAGGCGCGGCTGCGCACGTCGGCCACGTAGCGGCCGAGCGCGTCGACGCTCGCTCGGTGGAGGTCGGCGTAGCGCTCGACGAAGCGCGGACTCGAGCCGGCGCCGAGCCCGAGCAGGTCGTGCCAGACGAGGACCTGGCCGTCGGTGCGATTGCCCGCGCCGATGCCGATCGTGGGGATGCGCAGGCGCTCCGTGATCGCACCGGCGATCTCCGCGGGCACGCACTCGAGCACAAGTGCGAAGGCGCCCGCCTCCTGCACGAGCAGGGCGTCCTCGACGAGCTGGAGGGCGGCGTCCGCGGTCCGGCCCTGGGCCTTGAAGCCGCCGAGCTGGGTGGCGCTCTGGGGCGTCAGGCCGAGGTGGCCCATGACCGGGATGCCCGCGCCGGTGACGGCGCGAATCCGCTCGAGCGTCGGGCCCGCGCCCTCGACCTTGACGGCGTCGGCTCCCGCCTCCTTGACGAAGCGGCCGGCGGCGAGGATGGCGTCGCGATCCGACGGCTGGAAGCTGAGGAACGGCATGTCGGCGATCACCAGGGGTGCGCGGTCGGCGCTGCTCGCCCCGCGCGTCGCGGCGGCGGTCAGGACCAGCATCTCGTCGAGCGTGATCGGCATCGTGGAGTCGTAGCCGAGCACGGTCATCGCGGCGCTGTCGCCGACGAGGATGATGTCGACGCCGGCCTCGGCCGCGGCCTGGCCGCTCGGGGCGTCGTAGGCGGTGACCATGGCGATCGGGACGCCTTCGGCTTTCTGGCCGGCGAGGTCGGGCAGGGCGACCTTGCCCGGGGCGGGCGTGGCGGGCGCGGGGCGGCGGGGGCGCGTGCTCATGCTGGCTCCTTCGCCGCGAGCTCGAGCGCGGCGCGATCGGGGTGGTCGGGGTCGAGGAGGACGTTGTCGATCAGGCGCGTGGCGCCGAGGCGGCAGGCGATCAGGAGCACGGCGCGGCGCTCCGGGTCGTGCGGCCCGAGGTCGTCGGCGCGCAGCTCCAGGTACTCGAGGTCGAGGCCGTCGAGGTCGGGGGCGGCGAGCAGGGCGGCGGCGTCGCGCTCGCCGTCGGCGAAGGCCTCCGCCGCGGCGCGCAGGGCGCCTGGGACGCGGGCGGCGCGCTCGCGCTCCGGCCGGTCGAGGTAGCGGTTGCGCGAGCTCAGGGCGAGGCCGTCGGCCTCCCGGACGGTGGCCGCGGGGATGACCTCGACGCCGAGGGCGAGGTCGCGGGCGACCCGCTGCATCAGGACGAGCTGCTGGTAGTCCTTGCGGCCGAAGACGGCCCGGGTCGGACGCACGAGGCCGTACAGGCGCACCACCACGGTGGCCACGCCGGCGAAGTGCCCCGGGCGGCTGCGACCGCAGAGGTCCGCGGCGAGGGGACCGGGGTCGACCGTGGTCGCGAAGCCCTCGGGGTAGACCTCCGCCACGTCGGGTGCGTAGAGCACGTCGGCGCCCGCGGCCGCGGCGATCGCGGCGTCCGCCTCGAGGTCGCGCGGGTAGCGCTCGAGGTCCTCGCGCGGTCCGAACTGCCGCGGGTTGACGAAGTCGGATACGACGACCGGCCCGCCGTAACCGGCCGCGAGCCGGATCAGGGAGGCGTGGCCGGCGTGCAGGGCGCCCATGGTCGGGACGAACGCGACCGCCCCGTCCACGGCGGCGCGGACCTCGTCGGCGCTCTGGGCGACGATCACGCCGGCACCTCGAGGGCAGCGGCCGCACGGTCCGCGGAGCGCGCGTCGACGAGGGGCAGGAGCAGAGACGACAGGGCGATGTAGGCGCGCTCGAGGTCGGGGTCGCGGGCGGCGAGGACTGCGCGGTGGGCGGCGAGGGTGCCGGCGTCGCCGCGCGCCACGGGGCCGGTCGGGCGCACCCGGGCCCCGTCGGCCAGCGCATTGTCGAGCGCGCGGTGGGCGAGCGGCCCGAGCAGGGCGGCCCGGTCATGTTCGAGGCCCGCGAGCTCCAGCGTGCGCAGTGCCGCGGCGAGCGCGGGCAGCACGAGGTTCGACGCGAACACGCAGGCGAGGTGGGGGAGGGGCCGGGACGCCTCCGGCACGTCGACGGGGTGCATCCCGAGGTCGGCGGCGAGCCCGCGCGCCAGCTCCGCGGTCGCCGCGTCGGAGGCTGTGATCCCGGCGGTGCAGCCCGTGAGCTGCAGCCCGCCGCCCGGCTGGATCGTCTGCATCGGGTGCAGGCAGAAGACGCGCTCCCGGGGCCCGAGGTCGGCGAGGGGGACGCTGCCCGAAAGGGTGCCGAGCGCCGGTCCGAGCGGCACGGCGCGGGCGACCTCCGCCACGGCGGCGTCGGGGACGGCCAGGATCACCACGTCGCCGTCGGCGACCGCCGCATCGCGCGTCAGCCGGCTCGCGTGGCCCGCCGCGCGGGCCGCCTCGTCGATGGTCGTCCCGGCCCGTCCGGGACCGATCACGGTGATCCTCACTGGTACCCCTCGCGGTGGATGGAGTCCGAGCGCACATCGTACCGGACCGCCTGCAGCCCGAGCCGCTACCGTATGGCCATGCCGATCTACGAGTACGTGTGCCGCGGCTGCTCCGCCGACTTCGAGGAGCTCGTGTCGCTCAGCACCGCCGACAGCGTCCGCTGCCCGTCCTGCGGCTCGACCCGCGTCGAGAGGCAGCTCTCGAGCTTCCAGCGCGTGCGGGCCAGCGGCGGTGCCGCGGCCCCGGTGCTGGCCGGCGCGCCCGCGCGCTCCGGCGGCTGCTGCGGCGGTGGCTGCGGCTGCGGCCACTGACGGCGTGTCGCTCTACGCGGTCCCGCTCGACGGTGATCTGACGCCCATCGCGGAGACCATCCTGCGGGGCCTCGGACCCGGCGACGTCATCCACCTGTCGGGGCCGCTCGGGGCCGGCAAGACCGCCCTCGTGCGGGCCGCCTGCGAGACGCTCGGGGTGGCCGAGCCCGTGACCAGCCCGACGTTCGCGCTCGCGCACCGCTACGCGGGGCGCATCCCGGTCGTGCACCTCGACCTCTACCGCCTTCGGGACCAGCCGCTGCGCGACCCCGCCGACCTGCTCGGCGAGCTGACCGGCGACGCCCTCGCCTTCGTCGAGTGGCCCGAGGTCGGGGCGCCGTGGCTGCCGCCGCCGACCCGGCGCGTGCTGATTGACCTCGAGCTCGACGGGGCCCGCCGGTTCGCGGTCGATGGCGACCCCGCGCCCGCATCCCTCTAGGATCCCCGCGTGGTCGCGCTCGCCCTCGACACCGCCACCACCCGCGCCGCCGTCGGTGCCTGCGCCGACGGCCGCTTGGCCTCGCGCACGGCCGACGTCGCGCTCGCCGCGCAGTCGGCGCTCGTCCTCGCCGATCAGGCGCTGCGGGAGGTCGGGTCGGAGCCCGCGGCGATCGGGCGGATCGCCGTCGGCTGCGGCCCGGGGTCGTTCACGGCGCTGAGGATCGGCATCGCTACCGCGCGCGGCCTCGCGGCCGCCACGGGCGCGGTGGTGATTGGGGTGTCCACGCTCGCTGCCCTGCGCGAGGGCGCGGGAGCCGGGGCCGTGGCCGTGGTCGACGCCCGCCGCGGCGAGGTCTTCGCGGCCGGGACCGGGCTCGACGGCGAGAAGGTACTCGCTCCGGCGATGCTGGCCGGCCGACTTGCCCCGGGGACCGTCGCCGTCGGCGACGGGGCGGTGCGCCACCGGGCCGTGCTCGAGGCGGCCGGGGTGGAGGTACCGCCTGACGACGATCCGCGCCACGCGCCGCAGCCCGCCGCGCTCCTCGCGCTCGCCGAGCGGGCGCCCCTGCCGCCCGTGCCGCGCTACCTGCGGGAGCCCGACGCCATCCCCGCGGAGGCCCGATGAGCGCGGAGCCCGTCGCCCAGCCCGCCTTCACCCTGCGCCGGCTCGGTCTCGGCGACCTGCCGGCCGTGGAGGCGGTGGAGCGGCGGTCGTACAAGACGCCGTGGTCGCGGACCATGTTCCAGGGCGAGATCGCACGGCCCGGCAGCCGCTGCTACGGCGCGTTCGAGGGCAAGACGCTGGTCGGCTACCTGATCGTGTCCCGCTACACGGACGCCTGGCACATCATGAACGTCGCCGTCGACGAGCCGTACCGGCGCCGCGGCGTCGCGCGCCTGATGCTCGAGACCCTGCTGCGCGAGACGGACCGGGACGGCACGCACGGGCATACGCTCGAGGTGCGGGTGTCCAACCACGGCGCGATCCGCCTCTACGAGGAGCTGGGCTTCCGCCCGTCCGGGATGCGCCGCGGCTACTACACGGACGACCGCGAGGACGCGCTCGTGATGTGGCGGGGCGAGGGGCCCGGCGACGAGCCGCTGGTCCGATGATCCTCGCAATCGAGACCTCCTGCGACGAGACCTGCGCGGCCGTGATGGGCCTCGACGGCGCGCTGCGCGCCAGCGTGGTCGCCTCCCAGTCGGCCGACCACGTGGCCTTCGGGGGCGTCGTGCCCGAGATCGCCTCGCGCCGCCACCTCGAGCTGGTCGATCCGACCGTGCGTGCGGCGCTGGCGGAGGCGGGGGCGACCCTCGCCGACGTGACCCGGGTCGCGGTGACCGCCGGACCGGGCCTGATCGGGGCGCTCCTCGTGGGGGTCGGGTACGCGAAGGGGCTCGCCTGGGGGCGCGGGCTGCCGCTCGTGGCCGTCGACCACCTGCACGGGCACGTGGCGTCCCTGCAGCTCGCCGAGGACCCGCCGGCCGGCCCGCACCTCGTCCTGCTGGCCTCCGGCGGGCACACGCTGCTCCTCGACGTCGACGGGCCGCGCATCCGCACCGTGGCGCGGAGCCAGGATGACGCCGCCGGCGAGGCCTTCGACAAGGGCGCGCGGCTGCTCGGGCTCGGCTACCCCGGCGGGCCGGCGCTCGCGGCCCTCGCGGCCGGGGGTGATCCGCAGGTGCACCCGTTCACCACGCCGCTCGCGGGCCGTGACGACCTCGCGTTCTCGTTCTCCGGGCTGAAGACCGCCCTGGCCATGGCCGTGGCCGCGGACGCCGCGCCGCCGGCGGACCTCGCCGCCGCCTACCAGGAGGCGATCGTGCGGCACCTGGTCGAGCGGGCCGCCCTCGGGCTCGCCGCCACCGGCCGGGGCACGCTCGGGCTGGTCGGCGGCGTCGCCGCCAACGCGCGCCTGCGCGCCACCCTCCCCGGCCTCCCGGCCCGCGTCGTGGCCGCACCGCTCGCCCTCTGCGGGGACAACGCCGCCATGATCGCCCGCGCCGCGCTCGAGCTGGACCCGCTCGAGCCGGCCGCCCTCCTGTCCCTCGACGCGCACGCCCGCAGCCCGCTCGGATGAGGCGCCTCGAGCTGATGGTGGCGGCGGGCTGCACGCTTTGCCCGGCGGCCGTCGAGGCGGCCCGCGACGCCGTCCGCGGCCGCGCCGACGTCGATCTGCAGGTGATCGACATCGACGGGGACCTCGAGCTCGAGCTGCGCCACCGGGCGGCGATCCCGGTCGTCCTCCTGGACGGCGTCGAGGTGGCGCGCTATGCGGTCACCGCGGGCGAGCTCGCCGCGCTGCTCGACGCCTGACCGAGTCGCCTCCGCGCGTTCCGAGAGTTTGTACGATGGTCGTGACAGTGGACGACCCGGTTCCAACACCCGCGACGGAGCGCCTCGGCGGCGGCATCGCCGCTCGCCTCGCGCACTACCTCCAAGTGCTGACCCAGGCCAAGAAGGCCGGCCGCAGCCACATCACCTCGCATGAGATCAGCGAGTACACGCACGTGAACGCGACGCAGATCCGCCGTGACCTGTCCGGGTTCGGCACGTTCGGCAAGCGTGGCGTCGGCTATAGCGTCGACGCCCTGATCGGCGAGATCAGGCAGATTCTGCGCACCGCCGGACAGCACAACATCGTGCTGGTCGGCGCGGGTCGGCTCGGCCAGGCGATCGCCGAGGCCGACGTCTTCGCCGACCACGGCTTCTCGATCACGGCCATCGCCGACGCCGATCCGGCCAAGGTCGGGAGCGCCTGCGGGCCGCTCGTGGTCCGCGACCCCGACGAGCTGCCGCGGATCGTCGAAGAGGAGCAGATCATCGTCGGCGTCGTCGCCGTCCCGGCGGAGGCCGCCCAGGACGTTGCCGACCAGCTCGTGCGCGCTGGCGTACGCATTGTCTTCAACTACTCGGGCGCGCTGATCGACGTGCCGCCGGACGTGACGGTGCACACGACGAGCCCCGCGGTCGAGCTGCTCTACGCGCTCTACTTCCACCTCGCCTGAGGCGGGGCAAACCTACGGCGCGGCAGGCGTCGCGGCGATGTCGACGATGTAGGCGCGGCCGTCTGGCGAGGACGTGCCGCTGAGCCGGTCCGTCGCCACGGCGACGTCGCCGGCCGGGACGAGCACGACGATCCGGCGCTCGTCGTCTCGGTCCACGACGATGTCGTGGGGTAAGCCGCCGAGCAGCTCCGCGACGACCAGCTCGGGCTGCTCGCTCGCGGTCTCGAGGACGACCCGGCTACCTGCGGAGCGCGGCTCGGAGGGCTGCGGCCCGCCGACCTCGAAGAGGGCGACCACGCCGAGCGCCGCGGCGACCAGGAGCAGGGCCGGCACGAGGCGGCCCGTGCGCCGCGCGGGCGGGCGTGCCGCGCCAAGCACGTCGTGGGGGTTGCCGACGCTCGGCAGGCGATCGAGCTCGTCCATCACGAGGGACAGCTGCACGATCCGGTCGCGGCATTCGGAGCAGCCGGCGACGTGGCGGCGGATCTCGCTCGAGCGCTCCTGCTCCAGATCGCCGACGACGTAGTCGAGCAGCGTGACCTCCGCGGGGTGAATCGCGGTCTCGTCGTGGTCGTCCACGCGCGGAAGGGTAGCGCCCATGCGGAGAGGGCGCCGCGCGGCCGCTGGTACCCTTGCCCGACGATGGGCGCGTCGGTCGAGGACTCCTATGCGGCGCTCGACGCCGCGCGTGCGCACTTCGCGGGGGCGACCGACTTCACGATCGGGATCGAGGAGGAGTTCCAGATTCTCGATCGCGACTCCCTGCGGATGACGAACCGCTTCGAGGAGCTCCGCGACGCCTGCGAGGCGGGCCCGCTCCACGGGAACGTGGCCGGCGAGCTGATCGCCTCCGAGATCGAGGTCAAGACGGGGCGCGGCGCCACCTTCGACGAGGCGGCGCGGATGCTCGTCGACCGCCGGGTCGCGCTGGTGGCGGAGGCCGAGCGGCTCGGCGTGGCGGTCGGCGCCACCGGCACCCACCCGACCTCGCCGTGGACCGAGCAGCGGATCATCGACACCCCGCACTACCGGATCGTGGAGGGCACGCTGCGCTACATCGCGTGGCGCAACAACACGTTCGGGATGCACGTCCACGTCGGCATCCACGGCGCCGACCGCGCGATGGCGGTGGCCAACCACCTGCGCAGTCACGTGCCGATCCTGCTCGCGCTGTCCTGCTCGTCGCCGTGGCTCGAGGGCCGCATCACCCACCTGCGCTCGACGCGCACGCAGATCTTCACGCGCATGTTCCCGCGCTGCGGCGTGCCCGATGTCTTCGCCGACTGGGCCGACTACGACCGCTACGTGCGCTTCCTGCTCGAGACGGAGTCGATCCGCGAGCACACCGAGATCTGGTGGACCGTCCGCCCGCACCAGTCGTTCGGCACCGTCGAGGTGCGCGCCTGCGACGCGCTGCCCGACATCGGCCAGTCGATCGCCCTCGCCGCGTTCCAGACCGCGCTGGCGGCCCGCGCCGCGCGGCTCTACGACGCCGGCGAGCTGCCCCCGCCCGACCGTCCGAGCGACATCGAGGAGAACCTCTGGCGCGCGCTGCGCTGGGGGACGGATCGCGGCCAGATCGACCTCGTGCACCGGCGGGTGGTCAGCGCCGCCGACCACGCCCGCGCGCTGCTCGAGGCCTGCGCGCCCGAGGTCGATGCGCTCGGCCTGGCGCCGTGGCTCGAGCCCCTCGGGGATCTGCTGCAGAATGGGGACCACGCCTCGCGCTGGAAGGCCCGCGTCGAGGCGGGAGAGGACATGTCGGCGATCCACGCCGAGCAGGTCGAGATCACGATGGCGTCCGCCCGGCGCCTCCAGGAGGTGCTCGATGGCCGATGAGCCGCTCAACGACCCGGCCCCCGCGGCCGACCCCGCCGCGGGCGGGGAGCTGCCCCAGGAGCTCGACCTCGCGCAGGTGCGCGTCGAGGGCCTGATCCTGCAGGTGGCCTCCGAACTGCTGTCGATCGGCGCCGGCCAGCTCGGGATGATCCCCGGGATGGTCAACGGCGGCGACGCCGTGCAGGCCAGCCTCGCGATCTCCTCGGCCGACGCCCTGATCGAGACGCTCGCGGCGGCCTTCCCCGAGGGCGCGCCCCTGCCGCCCCAGGTCGAGGAGCTGCGCCGCGCCCTCGCCGACCTCAAGCTCGCGTTCGCGGAGGCCGTGCGGCTCTCCGATGAGGCCATGGGCGCCACGGGCGAGCCCGGACCGCCGCCCGCCGCCGGGGCGTCCCCGGCCGCCGAGCCCCCACCCGCCGCGCCGCCGCGCACCGACGTGCCGCGGCCGAAAATCTGGACGCCGGGCGGCGAGGTGTGAGCGGACGCGCCACGATCGGCGTGTTCGGCGGCTCGGGCTTCGGCCGCTTCCTGGAGGGGGCCGAGGAGGTCCGGGTCGAGACCCCGTACGGGGACCCCTCGGATGCGATCCGGATCGCGGACGTCGAGGGGCAGCCCGTGGCGTTCCTGCCGCGGCACGGCCGTGACCACGCGCTGCCGCCCCACCGGATCCCCTACCGGGCGAACCTGTGGGCGATGCGCGAGCTCGGGGTGGAGCGCATCCTCGCGCCGTGCGCCGCCGGCTCGCTCGACCCGGGGCTGCCGCCGGGCGCGTTCTGCGTCGTCGACCAGTTCGTCGACCGCACGTCCGGCCGCGTCCCCACGTTCTACGACGGGCCCGGCGCGACGCACGTCTCGACCGCGGATCCGTACTGCCCGCACCTGCGCGACGCCCTGCTCGAGGCCGGACGCCGCGTGGGGGCCGACGTGCGCGACGGCGGCACGATGGTGGTGGTGGAGGGTCCGCGCTTCTCCACGCGTGCGGAGTCGCGCTGGTACCGCCAGATGGGCTGGCAGGTGATCAACATGACCGGCTACCCCGAGGCCGCGCTCGCCCGCGAGCTGGAGCTCTGCTACGCGTCGATCGCCCTGATCACCGACTACGACACGGGGGTCGACCTCGACGCGGGGCAGGCCGTCACCGCCGACGACGTGCTGACCGCGTTCGCCGCCAACCTCGACATCCTGCGCGACCTCCTCGTGCACGCGATCGGGTCGCTCTCCGTGCGCCCCGCGGACGACCCGTGCCGGTCCGCGCTGGCAGGAGCCCGGCTCTAGGGGCGGAATCCATGCCCGCGCTCGCCGCCGTCGCCGCCGGACTGACCCTCTTCGCCGCCCCGGCCGCGCCGGCGCCGATCGCGCCCGTCACCAGCGCGTCGGTGGGCGCCCAGGTGGTGCCGGCCGCGTTCGACCCCGCCGCGACCCCGCAGGCGAACCGCGCCACGGTCACCGTCACCGCGCAGGCCGCCGGCACGCTCCAGGTCGACGTCGTCACCGCGGGCGGCATCGTCGTCAGGGCGCTGCTCGCGCCGACGGCGGTCACGGCCGGACAGACGCAGACTCTGACGTGGGACGGCGCTGGCGTCCCGGACGGGCACTACGCGGTGCGGGCGCGGCTCACGGATGCCGCGGGTGCGGTCCAGGAGTCGCTCACGCCCGTGACCCGGGATGGCGCCGATCCGGTGGTGACGGTGCCCGCCCCGGCCCCGTCCGTGACGGCCCGCGGGCCGGTCCGCGTGCGGGCCACGGCGACGGACCTGTCCGGGGCCACCGCCATGCGGCTCGTGGTCGAGAGCCAGCTCGGCGTCGAGATCGGGACGGTGAAGATGCCGGCGCCCGTGGACGGCGCCTCCGAACTCGCCTGGAACCTGCGCGTCAAGGGCCGCCTGCTCCTGCCCGGGGCCTACCGGCTGCGGGTCGCCGCCGACGACGCGGTGGGCCGGCGCGGGCAGGGCGAGGCCCACCTCCTGCGCGTCGAGCGCGCCGTGACGAGCACCCAGATCTACCGCCTGCCCGAGGCGGGCGCGAAGGTCGCGCTGACGTTCGATGACTGCCTCGACACCGGGCCGTGGCTGCAGCTGCTCGCCGCACTGCGCAGGGCGCGGGTCAAGGCCACCTTCTTCTGCAACGGCGTCAACGTGCGCTCCAACCCCCAGGCCGCGCGGCGCACCGTCGCGGACGGCCACACGATCGGCTCGCACACGTGGTCGCACCCCTGGATGACGCAGAAGGACGCCGGCGAGCAGCGCAGCCAGATCCGGGGTGATCGCGAGATCTGGTGGAGCGTGGCCAAGGCGTCGCCCGGGCCGTTCTTCCGGCCGCCGTACGGCGACGTCGATGCGGGCGTGCGCGCCTCGGCCGGGGCGGAGGGCATGGCCTGGACCGTGCTCTGGGACGTCGACCCGTCCGACTACCTCAGGCCGTCCGTCGGGGTCCTCGTCGACCGCGTCGTGTCGAAGGCGCGGCCCGGTTCCATCGTCGTGCTGCACGTCGAGGCCAACACGGCCGCAGCCGTGCCGGGCATGGTGCGGGGGCTGCGGGCGCAGGGACTCCAGCCCGTCTCGCTCGACGAGCTGTTCGGCCGGGCGTCGTACCTCGCGCGCGCCCGCCGCGGATGACGCCGCGGGGGCGGGTCCCGGCTCCGTAGGCGGGGTCGCCGTCCCGTTCCCGGACACCCCCTCCGGTCGCCCAGCGGCGGGCGCGGACGGTGCGGATTGCTACCGTTCGGCGGCCGTCCCCCGCCGACGGCGAGTCGACTTCAAGGAGCCGAGCGAGCCAGATGTCCACCTTCTTCTCCGAGCATGCCGTGCTGATCGCGCTGATCTGCGGCGCGATCACCGTCCTGTACGGGCTGATCCTGACGCGCTGGGTACTGTCCAAGCCCCAGGGCGACGACAGGATGCGCGAGATCGCCGCCGCCATCCAGGAGGGCGCCTCCGCCTACCTCAGCCGCCAGTATCGGACCGTCGCGATCGTCGCCGTGATCCTCGCGATCATCCTGCTGGTCGTCCCCGACCTCGGGGGCTGGCGCGTCGCCGTCGGCTTCCTGCTCGGCGCGATCCTGTCCGCGGCCGCCGGCTTCATCGGCATGAACGTCGCCGTGCGCGCGAACGTGCGCACCGCGGAGGCCGCCAAGTCGGGCCTCGGCCCGGCGCTCGACGTCGCCTTCAAGGGCGGCACCGTCACGGGCATCCTCGTCGTCGGCCTCGGCCTGCTCGGCGTCGCCGGCTACTACGGCATCCTGCTCCAGACCGGCGCCACGCAGGGCGAGGCCATCTACGGCCTCGTCGGCCTCGGCTTCGGCGGCTCCCTGATCTCCGTCTTCGCCCGCGTGGGCGGCGGCATCTTCACGAAGGGCGCCGATGTCGGCGCGGACCTCGTGGGCAAGATCGAGGCCGGCATCCCCGAGGACGACCCGCGCAACCCGGCCGTGATCGCCGACAACGTCGGCGACAACGTCGGCGACGACGCGGGCATGGCGGCCGACCTGTTCGAGACCTACGCGGTCTCGATCGTGGCCGCGATGCTCCTGCTCAGCCAGTTCACGGGCTCCGAGGCCCTCGTCGGCCTGCCCCTGATCCTCGGCGGCCTGTCGGGCCTCGCCTCCATCGTCGGCACCCTCGTGGTGCGCGTCGGCGAGGGCGGCAGCGTGATGGGCGCCCTCTACCGCGGCGTCCTCGTCTCGGCGGTGATCTCCGCGATCCTCTTCATCCCCGCGATCCTCGGCCTCGACGACGCCATCAAGCAGCACACGGACGCCCTCTCGGGCGCCGGCACGTGGGACATCGTGATCTGCGCGATGGTCGGCCTCGTCATCACGGCGCTCCTGATGGCGATCACCGAGTACTACACCGGCACCCGCTGGCGGCCCGTCAAGGACGTCGCGGAGGCCTCGACCACCGGCCACGCCACGAACATCATCAGCGGCCTCGGCTACTCGATGCAGGCCACGGCGCTGCCCGTGATCGTGATCGGCGGCGGCATCCTGATCGCCAACGCCCTCGCGGGCCTCGTCGGCATCGCGATCGCCGTCGTGGCGATGCTCTCCATGGCGGGCGTGATCATCGCGCTCGACGCGTTCGGCCCCGTTACCGACAACGCCGGCGGCATCGCCGAGATGGCGGGCCTCCCCGAGGAGGTCCGCAGCAAGGTCACCGACCCGCTCGACGCGGTCGGCAACACGACCAAGGCGGTCACCAAGGGCTACGCGATCGGCTCCGCCGGCCTCGCCGCGGTGATCCTGTTCGCCTCGTACCGCGACGAGCTGAAAATCAAGCTCGAGGAGGCGGGCAAGCTCGAGCTCACGAACATCGCGTTCGACCTGTCCGACCCGTGGGTCGTCGTCGGCCTCCTGATCGGCGGCGCGATGCCGTTCGTGTTCGCCTCCTTCTGCATGAGCGCCGTCGGCAAGGCCGGCAAGGCGGTCGTCGAGGAGGTTCGGCGGCAGTTCCGCGAGAAGCCGGGCATCATGGACGGCACGGACCGGCCGGAGTACGGCACCTGCGTCGACATCGTGACGCGCACCGCGCTCCGCGAGATGCTGGTCCCGGCCGCGATCCCGGTCGTGATCCCGATCCTCGTGGGCCTGATCGTGGTCTTCACCGACTCCGCCCTGCAGATGCTCGGCGGCCTCCTGCTCGGCACCATCGTGACCGGCCTCTTCCTGGCCATCTCGATGACCTCGGGCGGTGGCGCGTGGGACAACGCCAAGAAGCTGATCGAGGACGGCGCGTTCGGCGGCAAGGGCTCGATCGCCCACCAGGCCGCCGTCACGGGCGACACCGTCGGCGATCCCTACAAGGACACCGCCGGCCCGGCCATCAACCCGATGATCAAGATCGCGAACATCGTCGCGATCCTCCTGATCCCGGCGCTGATCGCGCTCATCTAGGACCTGCGTCGCGCGGCCCCGTCGGCTCCGGCCGGCGGGGTCGTTCGCGTCTCAGTGGACGTTAGATCCCGGCGAGGAGGCCGCCGTCGACCGGCAGGGCGACCCCGGTGACCCACGCCGCCTCGTCGCTGGCCAGGTAGACGAAGGCGTCTGCGACGTCGCGCGGCGTGCCGAGGCGGCCCGCGGGGTGCAGGCCCGTCGCGTAGGCGCGCACGGCGTCGGGATCCTCCTGCTCGGCGAGGAAGCGCTCGAGCATGGGGGTCTCCGTGAAGCCGGGGCAGACGCAGTTCGCGCGCACCCCGTGGGGAGCGCCGTCGATGGCGAGGCACTTGGTCAGCATCACGACGCCGGCCTTGGTGGCGCAGTAGGCGGCCTGGTTGCCGGAGCCGTCGAGGCCGACGACGGAGCCGGTCAGGAGGATCGTCCCCCGTACGGCGGTCAGGTGCGGCCAGGCGGCGCGCACGAAGCGGTGCACGCTGGTGAGGTTGACGGCCACGGCGTCGTCCCAGGTGACGTCGTCGAGTTCCCAGAGGGTGCCGACGCACGGGCGTGCGGCGTTGAGGACGAGGAGGTCGAGGCGGCCGAGGCGCGCGACGGCATCCCCGACCGCGCTGGCGACGGCGGCGCCGTGCCGGATGTCGCAGTCGAGGTCGCCGCCCTGCAGGTCGAGGACCACGACCTCGGCGCCCTCCTCACGGAAGCGTCCGGCGATGCCGGCGCCGATCCCCGAGGCGCCACCGGTCACGAGCGCACGCTTGCCGGCGAGGCGGTCCATGCCGACGATCCTAACCGTCCGCGAGCACGCGCAGGACGACCGGGTCGCCGGCGCAGATGTCGAGGTCAGCGATCGTGGCGATGGCGCGACGGGCCGAGCCCTCCGCGGCCGGGTGCGTCACGATCACGAGCTGCGCGCGGCCGTTCTCGGCGCGCTGGACCACGCTGTCGATCGATACGCGCTCGTCGGCGAGGACGGAGGCGATGCGGGCGAGGACGCCCGGCTCGTCCTTGACGTCGAGGCGCAGGTAGAGAGCCGACACGGCGTCGTCGGGAGCCACCAGCGGCAGGTCGCGGAAGAGGCCGTCCCCGCGGGGGAAGCCCGTGCCGGAGGTGCCGAGCACGCCCATCAGGTCGCCGATCACGGCGCTCGCGGTCTCGTCGCCGCCGGCGCCGGGACCGACGAGGGTGACCTCGCGGATCGCGTCGCCGCGCAGCATGACGGCGTTGAAGGAGCCGTTGACGGCGCTGAGGCCGTGCGCGCGGGGGACGAGGGTGGGGGCGACCCCGACCACGACGCCCTGCTCGACGCGGCGGGCCTGGCCGATCAGCTTGACGCTGTAGCCGAGGTCGTCCGCGAAGGCGACGTCGAGGGAGTCGAGGCGGTCGATGCCCTCGTGGGGGACGTCGTCGATGGTGACCCGAGTGTGGAAGGCGATCGAGGCGAGGATGGCGATCTTGGCGGCGGCGTCTGCGCCCGTCACGTCCTCGGTCGGGTCGGCCTCCGCGTAGCCGAGCCGCTGGGCCTCGACGAGCACGTCGGCGTAGTCGGCGCCCGCCGCCATGGCGGTGAGCATGTAGTTGGTCGTGCCGTTGACGATGCCGAGCACCGCGTTGACCTCGCTGGCCACCATCGACTCGCGCAGCACCTTGACCACCGGGATGGCGGCGCAGACGGAGGCCTCGAAGCGCAGCTGGACGCCGTGCTCCTCCGCGGCGGCGAAGAGCTCTGCGCCGTGGCGGGCGAGCAGCTGCTTGTTGGCGGTGACGACCGACTTGCCGGCGGCGAAGAGCTCGAGCATCCAGGTGCGGGTCGGCTCGACGCCACCCATCACCTCGGCCACCACGGCGATCGCCGGGTCGTCGCGGATCGCGGCGAAATCGTCGGTCAGGATCCCATCGCGGACGCCCTCGCCGCGGGGGCGCGTGACGTCGCGGACCAGGGCCCGGCGCACCACGACGGGGGCACCGAGAACGCGCGCGACGTCGTCGCGTCGGGCGGCGAGCAGGCGGTTGACGGCGGAGCCGACGGTGCCGCAGCCGAGCAGTCCGATGCCGATGGGGTCCGCGGCCATTGGATTCGGCAGCCTAGCGGTCGGGTACCGTTTCGGAGTCATGTCGACCTCGATGCGCAGCGCGGGGCTGATCGAGCGCTACCGCGCCTGGCTCCCCGTCGACGACGAGACCCCGGTGGTCACCCTCGGCGAGGGCTCGACGCCGCTCCTGCGCGCCCCGCGGCTCGGCGCGCGGCTCGGCGTCGACCTGTGGCTCAAGTACGAGGGCATGAACCCGACGGGCTCCTTCAAGGACCGCGGGATGACCGTGGCCCTGTCGAAGGCCGCACAGGACGGCGCCAAGGCCGTGATCTGCGCCTCGACGGGCAACACCTCGGCCTCGGCGGCGGCCTACAGCGCGCGCGCCGGGATCCGCTGCGTGGTCGTCATCCCCGGCGGCAAGGTCGCGCTCGGCAAGCTCGCCCAGGCGCAGATCGCGGGCGCCGTCGTCGTCCAGATCGACGGCTCCTTCGACGACGCGCTCCGGCTCGTGCGGATCATGAGCGAGGAGCACCCGATCACCCTCGTCAACAACCTCAACCCGTACCGGCTCGAGGGGCAGAAGACCGCGGCCTGGGAGGTCCTCGACGACCTCGGCCACGTGCCGGAGTGGATGTGCCTGCCCGTCGGCAACGGCGGCAACATCACGGCGTACTGGCGCGGCTTCCGCGAGGCGCACGAGCGCGGCGACTACGACCGCCTGCCGCGCATGCTCGGGTCCCAGGCGGAGGGCTCGGCGGCGATGGTGCGCGGCGTCGACTTCGAGCGCCCCGAGACGATCGCCACCGCGATCCGCATCGGCGCGCCCGTGCGCCGCGAGGAGGCCGGCGCCGCGGCGCGGGACTCCGGCGGCGGCTTCGCGGCCGCCACGGACCGTGAGATCCTCGACTGGTTCGGCCACGCCGTGCGCGACGAGGGCGTCTTCTGCGAGCCGTCGAGCGCTGCGTCGCTGGCCGGGCTCGCCAACGCGCGCCGCGACGGTCTCGTCCCCGAGGGGGCCGAGGTCGTCTGCGTCCTGACGGGCCACGGCCTGAAGGACCCCGACAACGCCATCGCCGAGAGCGCGCCCCCCGTCACGATCCCCGCCGAGCGCACCGCGCTCGAGGCGGTCGTGCTCGGCGACGGCGCATGATCGCACTCGCGGGCGGCGGCATCGCCGCCCTGATGTGGGGGCTCAGCACGATCCTCGCCGGGCGGGCGTCCCGCCAGATCGGCCCGTCCTCGACCCTCGCCTGGGTCGGGGCCGGCGGCCTCGTCCTGATCCTGCCGATCGTCGCCTGGTACGGCGTGCGGGGCGACTGGACGTGGACCAACGTCGCGCTCCTGATCTACGCGGGCCTCTCCTCGGCGATCGGCCTGCGCTTCACCTACGCGGCGCTGGCCCGCGGCAAGGTCGGGCTGGTCGTCGCGATCACGAGCACCGAGGGCGCGATCGCTGCCGTGATCGCGGTCCTCCTGGGCGAGACGATCGGGTGGCTCGCCGCCGCGGGGATCGTGATGGCCGCGGCCGGCGTCTCCGTCGTCGGCCTCGGGCGTCACGACAACGACACGGACGCGGTGGTGCGGGACAACCGCCGCGCCGCGGTCAGCGCCGGCGGCGCCGCGGTGATCTTCGGGACGGCGCTCTACGTGAGCGGCGACATCGCGCAGAAGCTCGGCGGCCCCTGGGTCGTCCTGAGCGCCCGTCTGACGGGCCTGCTCACGATGGGTCTGCCGCTGGTGCTCCGCCGCGAGCTGCAGTGGGCGCGGCCGGGGCTGTGGTTCGCCCTCGCGGCGGGACTCTGCGAGTCGATCGGGTTTCTCGGCTTCCTGTGGGGGGCCGGCGACGGGATCGCCGTGGCCGCGGTGATGGCCACGCAGTACGCGACCGTCGCGACCCTCCTGTCGTGGGTGCTTTTGCGCGAGCGGCTCTCGCGCACGCAGCTGGCCGGCGTCGCGGTGGTTATCCTCGGCGTCGTGGCGATCTCCCTCTCCGGCTCGCTCTGATGGGCATCGCGCTCGGGCTCCTGTCGGCGCTCCTGTGGGGGATCGCGGGCGTCACGGGCGGGCTCGCGGCGCGCCGGCTCGGGGGGATGCGGGCCGTCGGCTACTCGATGCTGTTCAGCGTCCTCGTCGCCGTGCCCCTGGCCCTCGCGACGGGCATGCCCGGCCGGATCGACCCGCGCGCGATCCTGTGGCTCCTGCTCGTCGCGGGCACGGGGATCGGCGGCCTGATGCTGCTCTACACGGCGATCAGGATGGGGAAGATCTCGACCCTCGTGCCCATCTCCGGCACGTACGGCGGGTTCGGCGCCGTGATCGCGATCCTCCTCGGCGAACCGACGTCTGCGCTCGCCTTCGCCGGCCTCGCGCTGGCGGTGGTCGGCGCCGTCCTCGCGACCCGGGGCGACGTGTCGACGCCGGGCGTCGAGTACCCCCACCAGACGAAGGCCGCGCTGCTCGCCGGCGGTGCCGCGCTCGCCTGGGGCGTACAGTTGTGGGCCGGCGGGGAGATCCAGGACGACGTCGGCGCCTCCTGGGTCGTCGCCTTCATGCGCGTGCTCGGGGTGCTCGCCTTCAGCATCCCGATCCTCATGCGCGGGCCGCTTGTGCGCGACCGCCGCGCCTTCGGCTTCGCGGCGATCACGGGGATCGGCGAGGTGTGCGGATTCACCCTGTTTCTGGTGGCGTCGGAGTACGGCGTCGCGCAGGCCTCGGTGCTGACCGGGCAGTACGGCACGGTCGCGGCGCTGATCGGCGTCCTGATCCTCAAGGAGCGCCTGCGCGCCGTCCAGTTCGTGGGCCTCGCCCTGATCGTGGTTGCGGTGGTGCTCCTCGCCCTGCCGGGCTAGCCCGCGAGGGCCGTCAGGAGCTCGGCGCGGGTGGCGACCACGGCGGGGTCGCCACCGAGCGCGGCGCGGGCCCCGTCGAGGGCGTCCTGCAGCGAGCCGTCCCCGGCGCAGGACGCCGTGAAGGCCCGCGCGCAGCCGAGGTGCTGCAGCACGAGCTCGAGCACCTCCGGCGGCAGCGCGCTGGCGACGGCGAGCCGCTGGCCCCCCTTGGCGGCCCGGCGCAGGAGCGCGTTGACGTCGGGGTCGGGGACGAGCCGCACGGGCGCGTGCGCCTCGAACCAGCGGATCAGCTCCTGACGCCAGTTCGCGACCTCGTCACCGGCCCAGGCGTCGATCGCGGCAAGGGCGCCACCGGCGTCTGCCGGGAGGCTCGCGGCGTCGAGGGGCGGCGTGCCGCCGAGGCGCCGCGCCAGGTAGTCGGCGGCCTCCGCGACGAGGGCGTCGACGTCGGCGAGGGCCTGGTCCACGACGATCAGCATGCGACCGCCCGGCGGGTGCGCGCGACGAGGATCAGCGAGGCGAGGCCGATCCCGATCGCGTCGATCAGGACGTCGGTCGCGGCCCCGTTGCGCGTAGGCACGGTGGTCTGGTGCAGCTCGTCGACGGCGGCATAGACCAGGGCGAGGAGCGCGCCGAGGGCGATCGCGACGGGCGGGCGCACGCCGTTGGCGCGCAGCGCGAGCACGCACGCGAGGGCGAGTGCGGCGAAGACGCCGACGTGGGCCGTCTTCCGCAGCACGGTGTCGAGGGTCCCCTCGGCGACGGCCAGGTCGGGGGTGGAGGAGAGCCACCAGATCACGGCCCCGATCAGGAGAGCGGGCAGGCAGGCGAGGACGCGCACGGCCGAAGCCTATCGGCGCGTGCCCGGGCGAGGGCCGTCGCACCCCGGTGCACCTGTGCGCGCAAGCCGCGCGGCTCCGGCGCTGATCCGGCACCTCGGCCGCGGCGCCGAGGGGCGATGGTCCGCACATGACCACCGTCCTGCGCGTCGCCCGCCGTCTGCCCCTGCTCCTCGTGCCGCTGATCGTGCTCGCCGTCGGCGGCGAGGCCCGCGCCGGCGAGGCGCTGATCAGGTACGAGCAGGCCTCGCCCGACCCGTCGGGGCTGAGCGCGCAGATCGCCCCGGGGCTCGCCGGATGCGCGGCCGGGTGCTCCACGCTGCGCGTGCCCGCGTGGGTCGCCGTCCCGGCCCGGCGCCAGGCTCTGCTCCAGTACGCCGCCCCGACGGGCACCCAGATCGTGGACGCGCAGGTGCGCCTGCGCGTGCGCACCCGGCAGGCCGGCGTCGTCGCGAAGGTGCAGGGCCGCTACGGGGGGCGCTGGCTGGACCTGGCCCGCGTGCGCAGCGAGCAGCAGGCGACGCGGACCGTCACCGCGGGTCGCGGGGCCTCCGCCCTCGCCGTCGCCCTCGTCGCCGAATCCGCGATTCCGCGCACGGCGGTGCGCGCGGACGGCGAGAACGCCGTCACGGTCGAGTCCGTGGTGCTGCGGGTACGCGACGCCTCGCCGCCGGAGCTGCGCGTGGAGCCGGAGGCGGCGGGCAGCGGCTGGCTGCGCGGGCCGGTCTGCGCAGCTCTCGGCGCCACCGACGTCGGGCTCGGCGTGGACCGGCTCGAGTACGGCATCGGCGCCGCCGTCGCGACCCTGCAGGGCCCCGAGGGAAGCCGGCTGCAGCCACGGCCGACGGCCCTCGAGGGGCGGCTCTGCGTGGACACCGCGCAGCTGCCCGACGGCGCGTACGGCACGACGGCCGCGGCCATCGACGGCACGGGGGACGGCAACCGCACCACGCTCGCCGGCGCGCTGGTGCGCGTCGACAACACGCCCCCGTCGGTCGAGTTCACGGGGCCGGTTGATTCCGCGGCACGCCTCCCCGAGCTGCGCCTCGCCCTCGCCGACGGCGCGAGCGGCCTCGACCGCGTGCAGGTCGCCATTGGTGGGATCCCGGTGGTCGTGACGCCCCGCGCCGACCTGCGTTTCGCACCGCCGCAGCCCCTGCAGGACGGGCTGCACCTGGTCACCTGGCAGGTGGCGGATGCCGCCGGCAACCAGGCCGCCGGCCAGGCCGTGTTCGCGGTTCGAGACGACGTGGCACCGGCCATCGACGACGTCGCACCCGTCGGCCCCGCCACCGCGGAGGCCCAGCTGCGGGCGCGCGTGCAGGACCCGGGGTCGGGGATCGCCGTCGACGGGGTCAGGGTGGCCGTGGACGGCGTCGACATGACGGCGGCGGCGACGTTCGCCGACGGCTACCTGCGCCTGCGCCACCCCCTCGGCTGGGGCCCCGGCGAGCACGCGGTCGCGGTCGTCGCCCACGACCGCTCGGGCAACCGCGCCCAGACGGCGTGGACGTTCTCCGTGCCGGCGCCACCGGCGCCGCCTGCCGCACCGGAGCCGGCACCCGCATCGGTAGCGGTTGGCGATGGCGCGGTCGCGCCGCCGGTGGACCCGCCCGTGACGTCGATCGAGGTCCCCGAGCGCGTGCGCGTCGGAGGCGTGCGCCGCACTCTGCGGGTGCGCGTCGTCACGGACGGGTCCCCGGCGTCGGGTGTCGCGGTGGTCGCCACCTCGGCCGCGGGAGGCCGGATCGCCGCGGCCGTGACGGACGGGGAGGGCGTGGTGCGCCTACCCCTGCCGCGCGGCACGGCGGGGTCCCTGCGGATCACGGCCCTCGAGGCCGAGGCCGTGGTGCGGGCGGTGGCCGCCCCGCGCGTGGAGCTCCGCAGCGCGGCGCGTCGGGTAGCGGCCGGCGCCAGCGTGCGTCTCAGTGGGTCTGCTCCGAGCGGAGCGTCGGTGGCCATCGAGGCCCGCGTGCGGGGCCGCTGGGTGGCGGTGGTCCGGGTGGAGGCCGACCGTCGCGGCGCCTTCGCGACTCCGGTCCGGCTCCCTGCGCGCGGCGCATACGCCGTCCGCGCACGGGTCGGCGGCGCCGTCTCGGATTCGATCCGGCTGACGGCCGACTAGAGGCCCGGGCGGGGCCCTGCGCCCCTGCTAGGTTGGGTCCGTGACGAGCGAGCGCAGCGCCGGACTCAACCCCGCCCAATCCGACGCCGTGACGGCGGAGCCCGGCCCCCTGCTCGTTGTGGCCGGGGCCGGCTCGGGCAAGACCAGCGTCCTCGCCCACCGGATCGCGCACCTCGTCGAGGTGCACGGGGCGCCACCGTCGGCGATCCTCGCCATCACCTTCACCAACAAGGCGGCGCAGGAGATGGTGGCGCGCGTCAACCGCCTCCTCGGCGGCCGTGCGACCGGCATGTGGGTGATGACCTTCCACGCCGCCTGCGCCCGGATACTGCGCGCGGAGGCGACCCGGATCGGGTTCCGCTCGACGTTCACGATCTACGACAGCGCCGACCAGGTGCGCCTCGTGCGGTCGATCCTCGAGGACGACCTCGGGCTCGACGTGAAGCGCTACCCGCCACGGGGGATCCACGCGCGGATCAGCGACTCGAAGAACCGGATGATCGACCCGGACCGGTTCATCGCCGAGAACGACGGCTACTTCGACACCACGGTGGGCGAGGTCTACCAGCGCTACCAGGCGCGGCTCCGCGAGGCCGGCGCGATGGACTTCGACGACCTCCTGGTCCACGCCGTGCACCTCCTGGAGCGGATCCCGGAGGCGCGGGAGCGCTGGCAGCGCGCGTTCCGCCACGTCCTCGTCGACGAGTACCAGGACACCAACCACGCCCAGTACCGCCTCGTGCGGGCGCTCGCGGCCGAGCACCAGAGCGTCTTCGTCGTCGGCGACTCTGACCAGTCGATCTACTCCTGGCGCGGCGCCGACATCCGCAACATCCTCGACTTCGAGGAGGACTTCCCGTCGGCGCGGACGATCCGGCTCGAGCAGAACTACCGCTCGACGCAGCACATCCTCGACGCGGCCAACGGCGTGATCGCCCACAACGTCGACCGCCCGGACAAGCGGCTGTGGAGCGAGCTCGGCGACGGCGAGGCGGTGCGCATCGTCGAGTGCCAGGATGAGCGCTCCGAGGCCCGCTTCGTCGTCGGGCAGATCAGCCGCATCGTGGGGGAGGGCGGGTCGCTGCGCGATGTGGCCGTCTTCTACCGTACGAACGCGCAGTCCCGCGCCCTCGAGGAGGCGCTCCTGCAGGCCGACGTCCCGTACCGGATCATCGGCGGCACCGGGTTCTACGAGCGCCAGGAGGTGCGGGATGCTCTCGCCTACCTGCGGGCGCTCGCCAACCCGGCCGACGACGTCGCCCTGCGCCGCATCATCAACGTCCCGCGGCGGGGGATCGGCGATACCACCTTGGGTCGCCTCGCCGACCACGCCCTCGCCACCGGCCGCATCCTGCGCGACGTCCTCGACGAGGCCGATGCGCTCCTGCCGGGGGCGGCGGCCCGCAAGGCGGTCGCCGCGTTCTCCGACCTGATGGACAGGCTCGCGGACGCCGCCCGCGAGCTGGATCCGCCGGACCTCCTCGAGCGGGTCTACGAGGATACCGGGATGGTCGAGGCGCTGCGGGCCGAGCGAACGCTGGAGGCGCACGGGCGGCTCGAGAACCTCGAGGAGCTGATCGGGGTGGCCCGCGAGGCCACCCTGACGGGCGTGCCGCTCGACGACCTCGCGACCTTTCTCGCCGACCTCAGCCTGCGCTCCGACGCCGACGACATTCCCGACGCGGACGACGGGGCGATGGTGACGCTGATGACCCTGCACACCGCGAAGGGCCTCGAGTTCCCGCACGTCTACATGGTCGGCATGGAGGACGGGATCTTCCCGCACGCGCGCGCCCTCGAGGAGGCCAACCTCGAGGAGGAGCGGCGGCTCTGCTACGTGGGCATGACCCGCGCCCGCGAACGGCTGGTGATGACGCACGCCCGCCAGCGCAGCCTCTACGGGCGCACCGAGAGCAACCCGCGCTCGCTGTTCATCGACGAGATCCCGGCCGCGCACCGCGAGGAGGAGCGGGTCGGGGTGCGCGGCGGCACGGCGATGCCGGCGGCCCGCGGCCGCTGGTCCGACCTCCCGCCGCCGTCGGCCGCCCCGCGGCGCCCGCGCCTCGGGCGCCGCGAGCCCGTCGATCTGCCGGACATCTCGACCGGGGACACGGTCCGCCATGCGACGCTCGGCGAGGGAATCGTGATCGCCTGCCCGACGCCGGAGGAGATCGTCGTGCGCTTCCCGGAGTCGGGCGAGCGGCGGCTGCGCGTCGAGTACGCGCCCCTCGAGGTGCTCTAGCCGCGGCCGCGGGCCGCAGGGGTCTGGTAGATTCCGCGTCCGTCCGGGCGGTTAGCTCAGTTGGTAGAGCACCAGCTCGACAAGCTGGGGGTCACTGGTTCGAGCCCAGTACCGCCCATCCGGACGGCGGGGGACGACGCGACGAACAGGTCACGCGAGCGCGTAGATCTCGAGCCGGCGCTCGTCGAGCAGCGGGAAGATCTGCGCCTCGACCGTGGCCTTGAAGTGGGCGCTGTCGCAGTGCGCCTGGAAGGCGGCGGCATCGTCGTAGACCTCGTAGAGGAAGAGCATCGCGGGATCGGCCGGGTCCGTGTGCAGGACGTAGGTCCGGCAGCCGGGCTCGGCGTTCGACGGCTCGACCATCGTGCGGGCGAGTTCGAGGGCCTCCTGCTCGTGACCGGGCCGGATCGTCCAGCGGACGGCGATGACGTGCGCCATGGGTGCTCCCTTCGGTGTGCCTCGCTTGGCAGCGTGGCAGGCGGGGGCGTCGCGCGCGCTAGATTGCGCGCGTGTCCACTGCGCTCCTCTACTTCCTCCCGGGTGCCGGGTCGTTCGCGCCGCACGTGCTCCTCGAGGCGACGGGGATGGAGCACGAGCTCGTGCGCGTCGTGCGTGACGACGACGGCCGCCCGGTCGAGCCGCAGGCGTACCTCGCGCTGAACCCCTCCGGCCGCATCCCGACCCTGATCTGGCCCGACGGGACGGTGCAGACGGAGTCGGCCGCGATCAGCCTCGCGCTCGCCGAGCATGCCGGGCGCCACGCTCTCGCGCCGGCCCCCGCGGACCCCGCTCGGCCCGCGTTCCTGAGCCGTCTCGTCTTCCTGACCAACACGGTGCAGGTCGCGATCCTGCGGGCGCGTTACCCGCAGCGGTTCGCCGACGGCGACGAGGCCCGGGCGGTGGTCGTGGCCCATGCGCAGGCCGAGCTCGCCGTCCTGCGGGAGCGCTGTGCGGCCTGGTACGCGGAGACGCCCTTCGCGCGCGGCGACGAGCCTGGGGTCGACGACGTCTTCCTCGGGATGCTGATCCGCTGGACGCGGCTGACGGCGGAGCCGTGGTGGGACGAGCCCGCCCTCGGCGCGTTCTACGACCGCTTTCACGCGCTGGCGGCCGTCCAGGCCGCGCGCGAGCAGGAGGGCTTCGAGATCCGGCCCCCGGCCGGCACCTGACCTAGTGGTCGTGGTGGGCGGCCGGCAGGCCGATGATGCTGACGACGCAGCGGGCCCAGTCGGCGCCGCGCGTGATCGTCATCTCGCCCGTCGTCGGGCTGAGCACCGTGAGGGCGACGGTCTTCGGCTCGTCCGCGCCCGTGATCAGGATGGTCAGGGTGTCACCCTGCTCCGCGATCAACTGCGCGGTGCCCTCGACGGGTGCCGCGTCGCAGCCGACGGCGCTGTAGCGCGTCGCGTCGCCGGGCCCGTAGACACGGCGATGCGGCTCGTGCAGCACCGCCTCCCACGCGGGCGACGCCTCGACCGCGTAGGAGATGTACTCGAGGCCCTCGAGGGGGCTCATCGGAAGGCCTGGATGCCGGTCACGGCGCCGCCGACGACCAGGGTGTGCACCTCGTGGGTGCCCTCGTACGTGAAGACGCTCTCGAGGTTGTTCATGTGGCGGATCACCGGGTACTCGAGCGTGATGCCGTTGCCGCCGAGGATCGAGCGCGCGCTGCGGGCGATCTCGAGGGCCCCGCGGGCGTTGCCCATCTTGCCGAGCGAGACGTGCTCGGCCCGGAGCCGGCCCTCGTCCTTCATGCGGCCGAGGTGCAGAGACATCAGCATGCCGCGGTTGATCTCGAGGACCATCTCGGCGAGCTTCTGCTGGGTCAGTTGGTACGCGGTCAGCGGCTTCTCGAAGACGATCCGCTCGTTGGCGTAGGAGAGCGCCTCCTCGTAGCAGGCGCGGGCGGCGCCGACGACGCCCCAGACGATCCCGTAGCGGGCCTCGTTGAGGCAGGAGAGGGGACCGCGCAGGCTCTGCACGCCCGGCAGGCGGTTCTCGTCGGGGACGCGGACGTCGGCCATCACGAGCTCGGAGGTGATGGAGGCGCGCAGGGACAGCTTCTTGTGGATGTCCGGCGCGGAGAAGCCCGGCATGCCCTTCTCGAGGATGAAGCCCTGGATGCCGTCCTCGGTCTGCGCCCAGACGATCGCGACGTCGGCGATCGAGCCGTTGGTGATCCACATCTTGGAGCCGTTGACGATCCAGTCGGAGCCGTCCTGACGGGCGTGGGTGCGCATCGAGCCCGGGTCGGACCCCGCGTCGGCCTCGGTCAGCCCGAAGCAGCCGATCAGCTCGCCGGTGGCCATGCGGGGGAGGTACTGCTCCTTCTGCTCCTCGGAGCCCCAGCGCCAGATCGCGAACATCGCGAGCGAGCCCTGCACTGAGACGGCGCTGCGCAGACCGGAGTCGCCGTACTCGAGCTCGTGGTTGATCAGGCCGTAGGAGACGGCGTTGACGCCGGAGCAGCCATAGCCCTCCAGGTGCGCCCCGAGGAAGCCCATCTGGCCGAACTCGGTGAAGACGTCGCGCGGGAGGATGCCCTTGTCGAACCAGTCGCCGACCTCCGGCAGGATGCGCTCGCGCACGACCTCGCGCACGGTGTCGCGGATCGCCTTCTCGTCATCGGTCAGGAGCGCGTCGATGCCGACGTAGTCGAGGGGGTCGATCGCGCGGTCGCTGGTGGTAGCCACGGGTGCCTCCGGGTCGTCTCCGAGATAGGGTACAGCAGACGTTCTCGCTTTCGCGCGGCGGCTCTCCGCAGCCGCCGCGTTCCGCACGTCTCCATGCGCACCCGCCAGTCGGCACGTAGTGTAGTCTCAAACCATGAAGCGTCTCCCCATCGCCCTCGTCGCCCTCCTGGGCGCGTTGGCCGCCGCCGCCCCCGCCTCGGCCGCGACCGTATCGGGCACCGTCGCCGGCGGCAAGGGTCTGCAGGTCGTCGTCGTCCAGGCGGACGGGAAAGGCAAGAAGGCAACGCTCCCCGCCAACGGCTCGTTCCGGATCGCGGCGACCCTCCGGGGCGCGTCCCTGCATCTGGTCTCCGGGAAGGGCGCCTATCTGGGCCCCGTCATCCTCGGCGGCGGTGGCAGGGCGGTCTACGCAACGCTCTCCACGGCGCGAGGGGTGGACCTCGGGACCATCGTGCGCAAGGCCGGATACGCGAAGGCGACGGCCCCGATGGGCAGCTACTACACGACCGCGGCCTACGCGGCGACGGCGCGCGCCGGAAAGCCAATCGGCGCCGGTAAACTCGGGCGCGTCAAGGTCGGCGACGGCCGGTCCACCCTCAAGGGCTACAACGGGCAGGGCCGTGACGCGGACCTCGACGGCATCGTGGGCGCGTTCGACACGGACGACAACGGCAACCTGATCACGGACAATGTCGACCGCACCACCCGCACGGGCAAGAGCGCCGGCGCGCGGAGCGCCCGGCAGAGCGGCCCTGCCCAGCCGCTTCCGCCCATCGACGGCCAGCAACCGCCCCCCTCGGGCCCCTCGGCCCCGGGATCGACCGCCACGGACTTCCGCATGTTCTCCAACTTCAAGTTGACGAACCCGTCGAGCATCAACCTCTACTTGGGGGGCTCCGCCGCTGCCGTGCAGCCCCTGATCGACCAGGCCGTGCCGACGACGGTCACCCTCGCCACGCAGGTCATGGGCGGCAGCACGGCCAAGCTCGACTGCCTCGGGAACGTGTACTGCGCCCCGCACACGGTCGGCGGCGCGACGTACCCGCTCGTCAACGGTGCCCCGGCGAGCGTCACCGGGTCCGTCGTCGACATCGCCACGGGTGTCACGGGTGACGCGCAGATCACCCCCGGCGCCGCTCCGTCGGAGATCGGCGCCGGCAACGCGTTCCTGCAGATCGCCGGAGGATCGACCTATCCCGGCGTCCTGAACTTCGTCTTCAACACCGCGCCCGCCGTGCACTCCGTGACGGTGGGGGGTACGGAGACCGTGTTCACCTACGACGCGGCCACCGGCCGCGTGACGAAGCCGTCCGCCGACTACGGCATGACGCCGGCGAATCCGATCCTCGTCGGCGCCGACGGCATCGTCACCCTTAAGTGGTTCCGGCCGCAGCGGCTGGCCGCTCCCGGTGAGCCGTCCGCCAGCGGCTACATCGACATGGGCGCGCTCCTGTACACGGCGGATGCTCCGAACAAGCCCAACAACGCCGGCCCGCGGACCGGCAGCAACAACTGCGCGGTCGCGTCGTACTCGGCGCCGGTGTCGAACGGCTCCGGCTTCGCGCTCGATCCCGCCCTCGCGGGCGTGCTCGACCCGGCGGCCGACACGGCGACGGATCCGGCGGATTCCCTCGGGCGCCTGCTGCAGTACACGCTCAACGCCGCCACCTGCTTCGGTACGGACTGGGTCGGGACGGCCGGCGCGACGTTCGACTTCGACATCCAGGCGCGCAGTGTGTATGGCGACAACGCCGCGCGCAAGATCTACTTCAAGGTCACATAGGGTCTGGGGTCATGGCGGGCGCTGATAGCGTCCGGTTATGCCTCCGGACCCCGTCGAGTTGTGCGCGCGACTCGTGGAGGACCGCGTCGCGGGCGCGGTGCAGGCGGCGTGGGTTGACGCGCGGGGCGTCGCCGGATCGTGCGCGTTCGGCACCGCCGACGCGCACTCCCGCTTCGCCCTCGCCTCGTTGACGAAGCCGATCGTGGCGGCGGCGTGTCTCGTGGCCGCCGAGGAAGGCAGCCTCGACCTGCAGGGCCCGCTCGTCGGAGCGGCGACGACGGCGGATCTGCTGGCGCACAGCGCGGGGCTGCCCTTCGACGATACTGCGGCGCGGCGCGTCCAGCTAGATCCGGGAACGGGCTGGGGCGAGGTCGCCGCCGCCTACGCGGCCGTCGCGCCCGAGCTGCCCGCCCGGACTCGGCGCACGTATTCGAACGTGGGCTACGCCCGCATCGCCCTCGCCCTCGAGGAAGGCACGGGCATGGGCTGGGCGGCCTACGCGCGGGCGGCGGTCCTCGAGCCGCTTGGGATGTCGGCGACGACCTTCGGCTGCGCGGTCGACGATCCGACGGTCCTTGACGTGCGGGAGGCGGGCCTCCTCGGCCACGGGGAGCAGCTCTTCAACGGGCCGCGCTTCCGGGCCCTCGGGCTGCCGCAGTCGGGCGCGTACGGCAGCGCCGCCGACTACCTCGCGCTCGTGCGGCTCGTCCTGCGCGACGGGGTGGGGGAGGACGGGTCACGGCTGCTCGCTCCCGAGACCTGCGCGCTCCTGCACACGAACCACGCCGGGGCCCTCCCCGGCGGCGTCGGGCAGTTCATGGAGTGGGACCGCTGCGACTGGGCGCTGGGCTTCGAGCTGCGCGACGGCAAGGTGCCGCACTGGACGGGCAGGGCCCTGTCGGAGCAGGCGTTCACGCACTTCGGCGCGGCCGGGACGCTCGCCTTCGGGGACCCCGCGACCGGCGCGGCCGGCGTTGTCCTGGCGGACCGCGGCACGTACTCGGGCTGGATGCTCGGGCCCGGCGGCTGGCCCGACATCTGCGCGGCGATCGCCGCCTGAGCCGTCACACAGGGCGCATGCGCACGCGCTCCTTCTGCGGGTTCCGCGGTGGGCCGCTCGGGCCGCCGGTCGGCAGTGGGCAGGACTGCGCGGGCTGCGGCGAGCCGTACTACCACGACGCGAATCCCTGCGCCGCCGTGCTGGTCGAGGACGCTACGGGGCGCGTCCTGCTCGGCCGGCGGACGATCGAACCGGCCGGCGGCCGATGGAACATCCCGGGCGGCTTCCGCGGGCGCGACGAGACGCGCGAGGAGTGCGCGCGACGGGAGCTCCGCGAGGCGACGGGCTGCACGGTCGAGCTGACGGGGTTCCTCGGGCACGTGATCGACGTGCACGGCGTGGGCGGCGACCACACGCTCAAGGCGCTCTATACCGCGCGTATCGTGGCCGGCGAGTCCGTGGCCGCCGACGACGTCGCGGAGCTGCGCTGGTTCGCACTCGACGCGACGCCGCCGGCGGCGGAGCTCGCGTTCGCGAACGCCGCGGAGGCGCTGCGGCGACTCGCCGACCGCCAGGGGAAGGAGTCCGCGGCGCACCCGCGAACACCCGATCCGTCATGGAGTTCCACGACGACGACTGGGGCGACGAGCCCTCCCTGACCGGTCTCGAGGAGTGGGACGAGGAGGTCTGGGTCGAGGGCGGCATCGCCTCCATCGAGCGCTACCTCTCCCGCCACGCCGCCTTCGAGCTGTGGTGCGAGGAGCAGGCGCGCCGCTACGGCGCGCGGCCGGGTGGTGCGGAGGCCTGACGGCCCCGCACGGGTACAGTTCAGCGGTCATCCGACTCGTCTGCCCGTGACCTACCCGACCGTCCCCGCCACGCCCGACCACATCGCGCTCGAGCACCGCGTGCTGGCGCTGTGGGAGTCGGAGCGGACCTTTGAGCGGCTCCGGGAGCAGAACGCCGGCGGCGCCCCGTTCTCCTTCATCGACGGGCCGATCACCGCCAACAACCCGATGGGCGTGCACCACGCATGGGGGCGCTCCCTGAAGGACCTGGTGCAGCGCCATCGCGCGATGAAGGGGCACGAGCTGCGCTACCAGAACGGCTTCGACTGCCAGGGGCTGTGGGTCGAGGTCGAGGTCGAGAAGGCGCTCGGCCTGAACTCGAAGCGCGAGATCGAGGAGTACGGCCTCGACCGCTTCGCGCGGGCCTGCCGCGACCGCGTCGCCGAGTACTCGGCCGTGCAGACGCGCCAGTCGATCCGGCTCGGCCAGTGGATGGACTGGGAGCGCTCGTACTACACGATGACCGACCCCAACATCGCCTCCATCTGGCGCTTCCTGCGCGAGTGCCACGATCGCGGGATGCTCTACCGCGGCAACCGGCCGATGGTCTGGTGCCCGCGCTGCGGCACGTCGCTCTCGCAGCATGAGCTGATCGACTCGTACCGGGACCGCACGCATCCGACCCTGCACGTGCGCTTCCCGTTCCTGGACGATCCCGAGCAGGCGGTCGTGGTCTGGACGACGACGCCGTGGACCCTGCCTGCGAACGTCGTGGCGGCGGTCGATCCCGACGCCGAGTACGCTGCCGTGCGCACGTCGCAGGGCCTCGACTGGGTGATGGCGAGCCGCGTGGAGGACCTCTTCGGCGCGGAGGCCGACGTCGTCGAGCGGGCGCCCGGCGCGGCGCTCGTCGGACGCGCCTACCGCGGTCCCTTCGACGAGCTGGACGCGCAGGCCGAGGTCGCCCACCGGGTCGTGGCGTGGGACATGGTGTCGGCGGATGAGGGCACCGGGGTCGTGCACATCGCACCCGGCTGCGGCGCCGAGGACTTCGAGCTGGGCGTGGCCGAGGGGTTGCCGACGCTCGTCCCGGTCGACGAGGCGGGCGTCTTCACCGCGGACTTCGGCTTTCTCGCGGGGCACGGTGGCGCGGAGGCGGCGGAGCCGATCCGCGAGCACCTCGCCGCAGCGGGTCTGCTCGTGCGGGCCGGGACGATCGACCATCGCTTCCCCGTCTGCTGGCGCTGCGGCACCGACCTCATCTTCCGCGTCGTCGAGGAGTGGTTCATCAGCGCCGATCCGGTGCGCGAGGCGATGATCGAGGCCGCCCGCACCGTCGAGTGGGTGCCCGAGCAGTACGGCAAGCGGATGGAGGACTGGCTCCGTAACATGGGGGACTGGTGCATCTCCCGCAAGCGCTACTGGGGGCTGCCGCTGCCGTTCTACCGCGCGCCCGACGGCTCGATGACCGTGATCGGGTCGATCGAGGAGCTGCGCGAGCGCGCCGTCGACCCGCTCGACGACCTCGAGGAGCTGCACCGCCCCTGGATCGACGGCATCCGGATCCGTACCGACGACGGTCAGATCGCCGAGCGCGTCACGGAGGTCGGGGACTGCTGGCTGGACGCGGGGATCGTGCCCTTCTCGACGCTCGGGTGGGGCCGGGACGGCTTCACCGACGCCGGCTACGCCGCCGGGGCGGGGGAGGGGCTGACCCTTGCCGACCTGCCCGACCAGGCGTACTGGGAGAAGTGGTTCCCCGCCGACTGGATCTCCGAGATGCGCGAGCAGATCCGGCTCTGGTTTTACTCGCAGCTGTTCATGAGCGTCGTCCTCGTGGGCCGCGCGCCGTACCGCGCGGTCCTCGGCTACGAGAAGCTGCACGACGAGACGGGCCGCGCGATGCACAAGTCGTGGGGCAATGCGATCTGGTTCGACGACGCCGTCGAGGAGATGGGCGCCGACGTGATGCGCTGGCTGTACGCGCTGCAGACGCCCTCGCAGAACATGAACTTCGGCTACGGGCCGGCCAACGAGGTGCGCCGGCGCCTGCTCACCCTCTGGAACGCGTACGCCTTCTTCGTCCGCTACGCCGAGATCGACGGCTTCAAGCCGACCTGGTCCGACCTGGCCGGCCGCCCGCCCGCGGCCACGGCGCTCGACCGCTGGATCGTCGCGCGCGTCGAGGAGGCCGTCCACGAGTGCGATGCCGCCCTCGAGGGCTACTGGACCCCAACCTACGCGCGCACGGTCGAGGCGCTCGTCGACGACCTCTCGGCCTGGTACATCCGTGGCAGCCGCGCGCGCTTCTGGCGCGCCGAGGCCGACGCCGACAAGCACGCCGCCTTCCGCACGCTGTGGTGGGCGCTCGCGCAGATCTGCCGGCTGATCGCCCCGGCGATGCCGTTCCTCGCCGAGGAGATCTGGCAGGGCATCGTCCGCGACGAGGCGGCCGGCGCGCCCGACTCCGTGCACCTCGCCGGCTGGCCCCGGGCGGGCGAGCCCGACCAGGACGCGCTGGTGCCGATGCGCCTCGCCCAGACCGCCATCTCCCTCGGCCGGGCGGCGCGCGCCCAGGGCAACCGCAAGCTGCGCCAGCCCCTGCGCGAGGCCGTCGTGGCCACGCCGGACGCCGCCGCGCGCGCGGCAGTCGAGGGTCTCGCCGCGGAGATCGCGCTCGAGCTCAACGTCAAGGCCGTCCGCATCGCCGACGCCGTCGATGAGCTCCTCGACGTCGAGGTCGTCCCGAACTTCCGGGCGCTGGGACCCAAGCTCGGCAAGGACGTGCCCGCGGTGCAGGCCGCGCTCAAGGCCGGGGACTTCGTGCGTGAGGGCGACGAGATCGTCGTCCTCGGGCACCGGCTCGGCCCCGACGAGGTCGAGCTGCGCACCCGCCCGCGTGAGGGCTTCGCCGTCGCCGACGAGGGCGGCCTCGCCGTCGCCGTCGACACGGAGCTCGACGAGGCGCTCGAGGACGAGGGGATCGCGCGCGAGCTGGTCCACTTCATCCAGGGCCGCCGCAAGGACACGGGTCTTGGGGTCGCGGACCGGATCCGGCTCGAGATCGCCGCCGACGAGCGCCTGCGCCGGGTGCTGGAGCGTCACGGCGACGAGATCGCGTCCGAGACCCTCTGCACGGACTTGACGGTGGCCGACCACACCGCCGGCGAGGCGTTCGACGCGGACGGCTGCGCCGGCGCGGTCCGCCTCGAGCGCGCCTGAGCCTCGCACCGGCTAGGCCCTGTGGGACACTTCTGGCGTGGACGCCCCCGGCCGGAGCCCCCTGATCCGGCATCTGCCGAACGCGCTGACGACGCTGCGCCTCGCCGCGGTGCCGGTGTTCGCCGTGCTGATGCTGAGTGCGCACGGCGCCGAGTCGCCGGCCGCCGCGGCCGTCTTCGCGTTCGCGGCGCTGACCGACTTCCTCGACGGCGAGCTGTCCCGGCGGCTGTCCGTGCAGTCGCGCTACGGGCGGATCCTCGACCCGATCGCCGATCGCCTCCTGATCGACGTGGCGGTGATCCTGCTCTACCTCGATGACCGGCTGCCGCTGGCCATCCCCGTTCTGATCCTCGGGCGCGACGCGGTCCTTCTGGCCTCGCTCGCCTTCCCGTGGGCCCGCGACCACGGCGTCCGCATCAACCCGATCGGCAAGGCGGGCACCCTCGTGATGATGATCGGGCTCCTGCTCGCGATGGTCACGCCGCGGGGCAACGCGGCGACGGAGATCGTCCTGTGGAGCGGCGTGATCCTGCTGCTCGCGGCCGGTGTCCTCTACGCGCGGGCCGTCCTGCGCGCCCGCCACGGCTAACCCTCAACCGTCGCCTCACCCTTCCCGTCGCGGCGGTGTATGCTCACGCGGCGATGTTCTGTCAGGAATGCGGATACCGGAACGCCGCCACCGCGCACTACTGCGCGAAGTGCGGCACCCTGCTCGACCCCGACGCCCTGGACGACACGGCCACCTATCAGGGCGACACCGACACCCAGGAGGTGCCGGCCCCGCCGAGCCACGAGCTGCCGGCGGTGGTTATCCGCACGGGCGGGCGCGCCGGGGAGCACATCGCGCTGCGCGAGGCCCGCGAGACGATCGGGCGCGCCGGGGAGGCGTCGATCCTCCTCGACGACGTGACCGTGTCGCGGCGGCACGCCGCGATCGAGCAGGAGGCCGACGGCCGCTACCTCGTCGACCTCGCGAGCCTGAACGGCACCTACGTGAACGCCCGGCGGATCGAGCGCGTGCGGCTGCGCGACGGCGACGAGTTGCAGATCGGCAAGTTCAAGCTGACGTACCTGGAGTGACCGGATGAGCGCCACCAGCGAGGAGAAGCCGCTCACCATCGGCGCCGTCTGCAAGGAGCTGAAGGCGGAGTTCGACGACGTCTCGATCTCCAAGATCCGCTACCTCGAGGAGCAGCAGCTCCTGACGCCGCTGCGCACCCAGGGCGGCTACCGCCTCTACCGCCGCCAGGACGTCGAGCGGCTGCGCACGATCCTGCGCCTCCAGCGCGACGAGTTCCTGCCGCTGCGGGTGATCCGCCAGGAGATCGAGGCCGGCGGTGGGGCGATCCCGCGCCCGCAGGAGCGCAAGGCGCGCCGCCAGCAGCGCCAGCTCCTGCAGCAGGAGGCGCGCCGCGTCGACCGCTCCGAGCTCGTGCGCGAGTCGGGGATCGACGACGAGTCCCTCGCCGAGCTCACCTCGTACGGCATCGTCGGCCCCGACGTCGACGGCCTCTACAGCGAGGGCGACGTCGAGATCGTGCGCATCTGCCAGCGGATGGCCGAGTACGGTCTCGGGCCGCGCCACGTGCGCCAGCTGCACACGGGCGTGCAACGCGTGGCCGGGCTCCTCGACCAGGTGCTCGCGCCGTCCTTGCGCTCGCGCAATAGCCAGCGCCGTGACCAGGGCCTCGACGAGCTCGCGCAGCTCGCGGGGCTCAGCGCCGAGCTGACCGAGCGGCTCCTGATCCGCGACGTCGCGACCTGATCCGCGAACGCCCGCTCCGCTAGGGTGCCGCCATGCCCGACCTACGCGCGCTGATCGCCGAGATTCCGGACTTCCCGAAGCCGGGGATCCTGTTCCGGGACCTCCTGCCCATCCTCGCCGACCCCGGCGCGGTGCGGCAGGTCGTCGAGGGGCTCACGACCTTCGCCCGTCCGCTCGCCCCCGACGTCGTGGTCGGCGCCGAGGCCCGCGGCTTCCTGTTCGGGCCGCTCCTCGCGATGGACCTCGGCGTCGGCTTCGCGCCGGTGCGCAAGCCGGGCAAGCTGCCCGGCCCCGCGCACGCCGAGGCCTACGCCCTGGAGTACGGCGAGAGCACCCTCGAGCTCGCCGTCGATGCGGTCCGGCCCGGCGCCCGCGTCCTGCTCTTCGACGACCTCCTCGCCACCGGCGGCACCGCCGCGGCCAGCCTCGCACTGATCCGCCGCGCCGGCGCCGAGCCCGTGGGGGCCTGCTTCGTCGCCGAACTCCGGGGCCTCGCCGGCCGCGCGCAGTTGGGCGAGCTCCCGGTCTGCTCGCTCGTGGAGTACGAGAGCGCGTGATCCGACCGGCGGCCGCGGCGGACCTGCCCGCCCTGCGGGTCCTCTGGGACCGCTACCGCGAGGGGACGGGGGAGGGGGCAGACCGGGACGCCGACGCCTGGGGGCAGTGGATGCTCCCGCGCATCTCCGCGGGGGACGTCCGGGTCGGCCTTGTCGAGCGGCGCGTCGCCGCCTACGTGGCGTGGCAGACCGTGACCGCACCGCCGGGTCCGCGCGACCTGCGCATCGTCGAGCTCTACGTGCATCCCGACGGGCAGGGGCAGCGGATCGGCTCGGGGCTCATCGCCCGCGCGATCGACGCCGCCCGCCAGCGCGCCTGCGGGCGCGCGGTCCTGACCGGCAACGTCCATGACGAGGCGGTGCGCTCCCTGTTCGAGCCGTTCGGGTTCGCGCTCGACGGCGAGGCGCTGGTCCTGCCCCTGCGCCAGGGCTAGCCCGGGGGCGGTGGGACCAGCGTCGTCCAGGTCGTCTGAGACGGCTTGGCTGCGCCCGTCTGGTTCGCGGTCGGGGCCTTGGCCCGCAGCCCGGCGTACGGGGCGCCGTCTGTGTCCTGCAGGGCGTCCCAGACGCCGACGGCGACGCGCGGGTTCTGCGTGGCGGCGAGGAACGCCGCCACGGCGGCCTGCTGGGTGGCGTCGGAGCGGCCCGCCTCGGCGGGGCCCGAAGGGGCGCCGTACCCGGTCAGCCACAGCGCGCGCGCCTGCCCCGGCCAGTAGGTGTCGACCGTGGCCACGGCGCCGTTGACGTCGGATACGCCGAGGTTGCCGCCCTCCGAGGGGCCCTCGACGCCGCTGGGTGGCGACAGGCGCAGGCCGACCGCGTCGAGGCTCGCCTTGGCGCGGGCCAGGGCCCGCAGAAACGGGACGGGCTGCGTGTCGGTCGTGCTGGTCGGATCGGTCCGGGCGACGCCACCCGACACGATGGTGGCGGTGAAGCCGTTGGCGGCGGCCACGGCGGCGACCTCGACCGATGCGCCAGCCAGGAGGCCCTTGAGGAGCGCCGGGGCGGCGAGGCGCCCGGCCAGCCGCTGCGGCCGCAGGCCCGACTGCAGGTTCGGGTTCGGCCAGATCTCGTAGACGGTGACGCGGGGCAGCGCGGTGCCGTTGACCACGTACGCGCCGCTGTAGCGGGTCGCGAGTGCCGCCATGAAGTTGCGCCAGTGCGCGCGCTTGGGCAGGAAGGCGCCGTTGCCGGGCTCGCCACCCGCGCCGCCGTCCTGGCGCGCCCAGTCGGGGGTGCCCCAGACCGAGATCAGGACCGACGCGGGATGCGCCGGATCGGCCGCGGCCCGCACCTTGGCGTCGACGGCGCCCCAGTCGTACCCGCGCCCGCTCGGGAGGCGCGCGCTCGTGGGCGCGGTCGGGGCCACGGACGACCAGCGCACGTCGACCCGCACCCAGGTCGCGCTCAACTGCCGGGCGTCCGTCCAGGCCGCGGTGCCCGACGCCGAGAAGGCGTCGTCGAGCGCGATCCCGTAGACGCCGGCGGATGCGGCGGCCGGCCACGCCGCGACCGCGGCGATCAGCGCGAGCGCGAGGACGCCGAGCCGGCACACCGCCTCAGGGTACACCCGGGAGGAAACGGCCCCCGTGGGGCGAAGGGTCCGACGTGCCGCGCCGCCGGACACGCACCACCGCGACCGCGACCGCGCTCGCCCTCGTCGCCCTGATGGGGGGCTCGGCCGTCGCCGACGGCAAGCCCGCGCGCGTCAAGGGCGACCGCATCCTCGACGGCTCCCGTCAGGAGCTGAAGGTGCGCGGCGTGCTCTGGGGCGAGGGCCGCTTCGCCCCGACCCGGCCCGGCCAGGCGCTCCCGCCCGTCTCCATCACGGGCGCGCCGCGCGCGTTCCGGCAGATCCAGCGGATCGGCGGCAACGTCGTGCGCGTCAACGTCTCGAGCCTCGCCAACACGCCGGAGCATCGCCGCGCGCTCCTGCGGCTGCAGCGGCTGGCCGCCTCGCGCGGCCTGATCCTGCTGGTCGCGAACGTCGCGATCGGCGACCGGGACCAGACGCCGTGGCTGCGCGAGCTCGCGAGCTGGTTCAGGGGCCGGGACAACGTCTGGTACCTCCCCGACGTCGACCCCGACTGCGGCGTGCACCTGACCGGCGTCGCCTGCGGCGACACCGAGTCGTGGATCTGGTCGCAGCAGCGCCACCTGCGCGCCCTGCGCGACGCGGGCGTGCGCACCCCGATCGTCGTCAACCTGCCCCACGGCTCGCGCTCCGTCTCCATCAACTGGATCGCCGCGATGCGGGACCGGAACGTGGTCTACGGCGTCCACCCGCCGTCCGATGGGCGCCAGCGCTTCTCGCGCTCCTCCGGCGATCAGCTCGACGCGAGCCTCCGCGACGCCACCCGCAACGTGCCCGTGATCTTCGACAACGTGGCCCGCGTCCAGACGATCGTCGACGTGCGCCGCTGGACGAGCGGCCAAGGCGTGAGCCGTATGGAGCGCTCCGTGCGCACCTCGCGCGAGACCATGCACTGGTCGAGCGGCGTCCTCAACTGGCTGATCGGCTGGACGGTCCTCGACGGCGGGGACGGCGCGATCGTCAGCGGCATGGGCACCGACACCCGAAACTCGCTGAGCGCGGGAGCCAAGCGCCTGAGCGGGTGGGGCAAGGTCGCGGCCTCCGGCTACTTCGCCGTCGGCTTCCGCGCCGCCTCCGGGCGCGACCCCGGCTCGGGCTTCGCGGGTGGCTACGAGCTCGGCGACAGCGGGCCCGGCGTGCGCGCGCTGCAGCAGCACCTCGCCCGCCTCGGGTACCTCTCCCCGCGTTTCGTCAACGGGCAGTACGGCGCCATGACGTGGCATGCCGTCAATGCCTTCCAGGGCACGTTGCGGCGCGAGCGCGACGGCACGGCCGGGGCGCGGACGTTCGCGCGCGTGATGCGCGCCGAGAGGCCGTCCGCGCGCTTCCCGGGGGAGGGGCCCCACGTCGAGGTCGACCTGACCAACCAGGTGGCGCTGCTTGTCAACGGCCGGGGCAAGGTGGAGCGCGCGATCCAGGTCTCGACGGGCGCCACCGGCGACACTCCGCCGGGCCGCTTCAGCGTCACCCGCAAGGAGCGCATGAGCTGGTCGAGGCCGTTCAAGCAGTGGCTGCCCTATGCCGTCTACTTCAACCAGGGCATCGCGTTCCACGAGTACGCCGACGTGCCCGACTATCCGGCCAGTCACGGCTGCGTGCGGCTGCCGTTCGGCGACGCCCCCGTCGCGTGGGAGTTCACGACGGTCGGCATGCCCGTGATCGTCTACCGCTGAGGCCTACGCCCGCCGCCGGCCCTGCGCGAAGTGCTGTGGCGCCGGCGCGACGCGGCGCAGCTCAGCCGGGTCCCGGGCCTCCGCGGCGAGGGCCGGCCTCCCCGGCGCGCCGAGCGGGCTGAGCTGGTCGACGACGACGTTGAGCTGCCGGTCGCGGCGCTCGACGACGCCCTCCGCGAGGAGCAGCGGCTCGGCGCGGGCGAGCAGCCGGTGGCGCTCGTAGACGTCCGGCATCAGGACGAGGTTGACGAGGCCGTGCTCGTCCTCCAGCAGCAGGAAGACCACGCCGCGCGCGCTGGCCGGCCGCTGGCGCGCGACGGCGAGCCCGGGCAGCCGCACCGGCGTCCCGTGCGGCAGCCCCTCCAGGCGCCGGCTGTCCGTGGCGCCCTCGAGCGCGGCCCGCAGCTGCGCGATCGGGTGGGTGCGCAGGGACACGCCGGTGTGCGCGTAGTCGGCCACGAGCAGCTCCCACGCGCTCGGCTCGGGCAGGGGCGGCGCCTCCCCGAGGCGCAGGTCGAGGACCAGCTGGCGCCCGCCGGGTCCGCGCGCCGACCGCACCGCGAGGCCGAGCTCCCAGAGCAGATGGCGGCGCTCGCCGAGTCCGTCGCAGGCGCCGGCGGCCACCAGCGCCTCGAGCCGGTCGCGGGGCAGGTCGACGCGGTGCGCGAGGTCGCGCAGGTCGCGGAAGGGCCCGCTGCCGGCGCGCTCGGCGACGAGCGCCTCGGCGTCCTCGCGGCCGAGGCCCGCGGCCTGGCGCAGCCCGAGGCGCACGCCGCCGTCCGCGGCCTCGACCTGCGCCTCGACGGCGGAGCGGTTGACGTCGATCGGGTGCAGCGGCACGCCGCGGCGCTCGGCGTCGCGCAGGAGCGAGGCCGGTGGGTAGAAGCCCATCGGCTGCTCGGCCAGGAGCGCCGCGAGGAAGGCAGCCGGGTGGTGGTGGCGGAGCCACGCGCTCTGGTAGGCGAGCAGCGCGAAGGCCGCCGAGTGCGACTTCGGGAAGCCGAAGGCGGAGAAGGCCAGGATCCGCCGGAAGACGGTGCGCGCCGTCTCCTCGGGCACGCCGCGACGGGCGGCGCCGTCCCGGAAGGCCCGCCACTGCGCGCCGATCGCGGCGCGGCTGCGGCGGCGGCTCATGGCGCGGCGCAGGGCCTCCGCCTGGCCCGGCGTGAAGCCCGCGAGCGCCTGCGCGACGTCGAGCACCTGATCCTGGAAGATGATCACGCCGAGTGTCTCGCGCAGCGGCTCCTCGAGCAGCGGGTGGTCGTAGGGGATCGGGCAGTCCGGGTCGGCGCGGCGGGCCGTGCGGCGGTTGATGTACGGGTGCACGGCGCCGCCCTGGATCGGGCCGGGCCGGACCAGCGCGACCTCCACGACGAGGTCGTCGAGGCACTCGGGCTGCACGCGCAGGAGCGTCTGCATCTGCGCGCGCGACTCGATCTGGAAGACGCCGACCGTGTCGGCGGCCTGGATCTCGCGGTACACGCCCGGGTCGTCGAGCGGGATCCGCGAGAGGTCGATCGCCGGCCCCGTGCGGGCGATCTCCTGGACGCAGCGCTCGACGGCGCTGAGCATGCCGAGTCCGAGCAGGTCGATCTTGAGCAGGCCCGCGTCCGCGCAGGCGTCCTTGTCCCACTGGCAGATGGTGCGGCCCGCCATCGCCGCGGGCTGGAGCGGCACGATTCCGTCGAGGGGCCGGTCGGACACGATCATCCCGCCGGGGTGCTGGGAGAGGTGCCGGGGCAGGCCCGCGATCTGGCGGCAGAGCGTCGCGAGCAGGCGCAGGCGCGGCTCGTCGGCCCGCTCGGCGAGACCGGGTACGCAGCGGATCTCCTCGCCGACGGCCTCGGCGTTCCACCCGTCCGAGGCCGCGGCCAGGCGGGCGATGTCGGCGGTGGGCAGAGACAGCGCGCGGCCGAGCTCGCGGATCGCCCCGCGCGCCCGGTACGTGGCGAAGGCCCCGACGAGGGCGGAGCGCCCCGCGCCGTAGCGCTCGTGGATGCGCAGGATCAGCCGCTCGCGGATGTCGCGGGGGAAGTCGAGGTCGATGTCGGGCGTGGACGCAAGCTCCTCGTTGAGGAAGCGCCCGAGGGACAGCCCCGCGGCGAGCGGATCGACGTGCGAGAGGCCGGTCAGGTAGCAGACGATCGAGCCCACGCTCGAGCCGCGCCCCCGGCCGGGCGGCAGGACCGCGCGGGCCGCATCGGCGCCGCGCACCTCGGCCGCCACCGCGCGGGCCAGCTCGAGGATGTCGCGGTGCAGGAGGAAGAAGCCGGCGAGGCCGTGCCGGCGGATCAGCGCGAGCTCGGTCTCGAGCCGTCCGAGGGCCGCGCTGCGTCCGGTCGGGTAGCGCTCGTCGAGCCGGGCGCGGCAGAGCTCCGCGAGCGCCCGGTCGGGGTCGGGGGCGCCGTCGGGCGGCCGGTAGCCGAGGTCGGCGGTGACGTCGAAGCGGCAGCGCTCGGCGATCCGCAGGGTCTCCGCGATCGCCTCGGGCAGGTCGTGGAAGAGCCGCGCCATCTCCGCGGGGCCCTTGAGGACGTGCTCGCGGTTGCCGCGCAGGGCCTCCGTCTGCGACCCGAGCGGCGCGTGGGTGCGGATCGCGACGAGCGCGTCCTGCAGGGGGCCGCGGCGGCGCAGGTGGATGTGCACGTCGTTCGTGGCGGCGATGGGCAGGCCGCGCTCGCGGGCGAGGCCGATGAGCCGCCGCAGGACGGCCTCGCTGCCCTGCCACAGCGGGCGCTGCAGCTCGACCGCGAGCCGCTCCCCGAAGGCCGCGAGCAGGAGGTCGCGGCGCCGGCGCGCGACGCCCGGATCGGGCCCCGCCAGCGCGCCGTGGGTCGGGCAGCCCGTCAGGCAGGTCAGGCCGCCGGCCTGCTCGAGGACGGCGGCCAGGTCGCCGACGGGGTCGAGCGCGGGGCCGCCGCCGGGTCGCGTGCCCGCGTGGGCGAGCGTGATCAGGTGGCAGAGGGCGGCGTAGCCGGCGCGGTCCTCGGCCAGGAGCACGAGGTGGAACGGGCCGTCGGCGTCCGCGACGGTCAGCTCACAGCCCGTGATCGGGGCGAGGCCCGCGGCGCGGGCGGTCTGCGCGAAGGGCAGGGCGGCGCAGAGGTTATCGTGGTCGGTCAGGGCGAGCCCGGCGAGGCCGAGGCGGGCGGCCCGGTCGACGAGCTCCTCCGGCTGGGCGGCGCCGTCGAGGAAGGAGTAGGCCGAGTGGCAGTGCAGCTCGGCGTAGGCCGCCTCAGCGCCCATGGCGCCACCACTCGCCGGGCCGGCGGCGGTCCTCGAAGACGACCGCGACCCGGCCCGGCTCGAGCACGACCTCGAAGTAGCGCCGCCGCACGGGCTCGCCCCACCAGCCCTCCTCGACGCGCCACTCCTCCCGCAGGGCGGCCACGGCGCGCCCGTCGACGGACCGCGGGCGCCCGTCGGGCCCGGCGGCGACCGCGCAGCGGCGGGGGCGCTGGCCGGGCAGGCCGCGCAGCCGCGCCTTCATCGCGGCCGCAGCCCGTAGCGGCGCTCAGGCAGCCGGCTGCCGGTCTCCGCACCGACGATACGCAGGAGCGCGGTGGGGCCGACGGCGGCGCGCACCTGCCGCTCGGCGTCGCCGATCCGGTCGTCGCGCTCCTCGCCGCCCGTGGGCAGGAGGCTGAGCTGGCGCCCGCCGGGCGCGAGCCGACCGAGCACGACGGCGAGGCGCTCCGCGGGGGCGGGCAGCCGCCGTGCCTTCGGCAGGAGCGCCAGCACGAGCCGCCGGGCGTCGGCGGTGGGCTCGCGCAGCGGCGCCTCGCAGAGCCACGACTCGCCCGTGATCAGGTCGGCCTCCAGCCGCACGAGGCGCGGCTCGCGCAGCCCGCGGGCCGGGTCGGCGAGGGCATCGGCGACCAGCACCGCGAGCGCCCGCTCGAGGGCCTGGTCGGTGGCCACCGGGTGGGGCGGCGCGAGCGTCGCACGCACGGCGGTCTCGGCGCGCCGGGGCGCGATCGCGCCGCCGTCCTCGCCGCGGCTCATCCGCCAGCCGCGCAGGCCCTCGGCGCCGAAGCGGTCGCGCACCGACAGCCGCGGCAGCGTGGCGAGCCCGCCGAGGCGGTCGATGCCGACCAGCTCGAGCGCCCGGCAGACGTCCGGGTCGAGGCCGCCGTCCTCGTGCAGGAGGCGCACGGGCAGGGGCGCGAGCGCCGCGAGCAGCTCGGCGGCGGCGAGGATCCGCGGCCGCCGGCGGGCGTTGCGGGCCGCGGCGAGCGCGGCGAAGCGGGCGGGCGCCGCCCCGATCCGCAGGCCCGCGTCCGGCAGCAGCCCCTGCAGGCGCGCCACGAGGCGCGCGGGCCCGCCGTGCAGGCGCAGGCCGGGGGCGGCGTCGAGCAGGGCGCGGTCCGCGCCGAGTGGCTCCACGGGCAGCCCCAGCCCCTCGACGCCGACGAGCAGGCGCTCGCCGAGCCGCCGTGCCCCTGCGGGGTCGGGCGGCACCAGCGCGAGGCCAGGGCAGAGCGCGAGCGCCTCCGACAGCGGCATGCCGGCGCGGACGCCCATCGCGGCGGCGGCCGCCGACGGCGCATCGACGCGCGGGGCGCCCAGGGGGTCGGGGCCGACGGCCATCGGCTCGGACGGCGGCGGGCCCGGGCGGGCGGCGAGGGCGGCCTGCAGGGGCAGGCGCGGGATGAGCAGGGCGATCAGCACGCCCTGCCGATTCTAGTCGAACATATGTTCGATTCCCAGCGGGAGTCGGCTACGCGTCGGGGCGCTCGCGCCCGGTCAGGAGGTGCTCGAAGGCGGCCTGCGGCTGGGCGCCCAGAATCAGGTCGCGCTCGTCGACGGCGAAGGCGGGCACGGCGTTGATGCCGAGCCGGTGCGCCTCGCGCCTGGAGGCCTCGACGACGGTCCGGAAGCGGCGCGGCGCGATCGCCTCGTCGACCGGCGTGGGGTCGAGCCCGGCTCCGACGGCCACGGCGCGCACCACGTCCGGGTCGGAGACGTCGCGGCTCTGCTCCCAGAGCGCCGCCATCGCCGCCCCGTGGTAGGCCGGGTGCCGGCTCGCCTCGCGGGCGAGCTCGGAGCGCGGGATGCCCTCGGGGGTACTCGGGATACAGGTCCCAGGGCAGCCACTCGATCTCGGCGCCGTACGGGCGCTCGAGCCATGTCGCCCGCTCGCAGGCGACATGGCAGAAGGGTCAGAGGTAGTCCGACCAGATCAGGATGCGCGGTGCGGCGTCCACCTAGTCCCCCTCCACGGTCGGCTCGACGGCGTCAAGCGTGGCCTGCCGGACGCTGGTCAGGAATTCGCGCTCCGCGGCCACGGAGGCGCGCCGGGCCTTGAGGATCTCGCGCAGGACGACCTGCACGCTGCCGGCCACCGGGATCGCGAGCAGCGCCCCGATGATGCCGAGGAGCGACGCGCCGACGAGCACGCTCGCGAGCACGATGAAGGGCGACACGTCGACGGTGCGGCGCATCACCACGGGCTGGATGACGTGATTCTCAACGAGCTGGTAGACGACCGCGAAGACGAGCAGGATCAGCGCGGAGGTGACGGACTGGGTGAGCGCAACGAGCACGGCGATCGCCGAGCCGATCGTGGCGCCGATCAGCGGGATCAGGGCGAGCAGGCCGACCAGGAGCCCGAGCGCGAGCGCGTACGGCACGCCAAGGACCCACGCGGTCAGACCCATCGTGGTGCCGGCGATCAGGGCGATCAGGAGGACGCCGCCCGTCCAGCGGGCGATCGTGCCGTTGACCTGCTCGAAGACCTCGAGCGAGCGGTCGGCGTAGCCCGGCCGCAGGAGCTCCGTGATCGCGCGCGTCATGCGCGGGATCTCGAGGAGGAGGAACAGCGTCATGAACAGCACCGTCAGCGCCTTGCCGAAGCCCGTCACGACGGCGGTCGCGACGCCGAGCAGGTTGCTGGCCTGCGCGGGCAGGCGGTCCGCGTACTCGTCGACGAGATCGCGGGTCCGGCTGAGAAAGTCGTAGCGGGCGTCGAGGTCCGCGAACGGCCCCCACGTGCGCAGGTCGTCGACGAGGGCCGGCGCGCGCGCGGCCAGCGTGCGAATCTCGTTGTAGACGGGCGTCACCAGGGCCGCCACGATCAGCCCCACGAGAACGATCACGCCGAGGATGACGAGCCCGGCGGCGATCCCACGGCGGCCGCCGAGGCGCTTCTCCAGCACCGACACGATCGGGTTCAGCGCGAGCGCGAGGAACGCGGCCACGACGATCAGGGTCAGGACCGAGCGCACCTGCCAGACCCCGAAGACCACGATTCCGAACGCCAGGAGCGTCAGCAGGATGCGGACGAGGGTCCGCGTCGCGATGGTGACCTCGACGCGCGGCGGGGGCTCGGGAACGTGTGCCACGGCCCGAGTGTATCGCGCTGCGGGGTAGGCTCCCGGCATGACGGCGCCCCTGACCGTGATCACCGGCGGCTCGTCGGGCATCGGGCTCGCGCTGGCCCGCCGACGGGCCGAGCACGGCGACCGCCTGCTGCTCATCGCGCGCGGGCGAGAGCGGCTCGAGGCGGCCGCCTCGGCGCTCGGGGCCGAGGCCCTCGTCGCCGACGTCGCCCACGACGACGGGATCGCGGCGCTCGCCGAACACCTCGCCGCCGAGCCCCGCGTCGACCTCCTCATCAACAACGCGGGCGGGCCCTTCCGGGCGCCGCTCCTCGAGCACGACCATGCGGCCGCCCGCGACGCGATCGACCTGCTGTACCTCTCGATGGTCCGCGTCACGGGCCTCGCCTGGGACGGCCTCGTGGCCGCCGGCGGGTCCGTGGTCAACGTGGTCAGCGTCGCCGGCACGGTGGCCACGGGCTCCGCGCCGCACTACGCGGCCGCCAAGCACGCCGCGATCGCCTGGTCGCGCGCGCTCCACGTGGAGGCGGCGGCGGTCGGGGTCCACGTCCTCACCGCGAACCCGGGCCCGGTGGCCACCGTCGCGTTCCCGCACGACCGCCTTCGCGGCCACCCGTGGGCGCGCCACGCCGTGATCGACGACGACGCCTGCGCCGAGCGTATCCTGCGCGCCCTCGGGCGCCGCCGGGCGGAGTCGTTCCAGCCGGAGTGGTGGCGGGTCGCCGCCGTCGCCCAGGCTATGGCTCCGGGGGCGATGGCGCGGATCGCGCGGCGCTCGCGGCGGCGCTTCGGCTAGCCGCGTGGCGCGAAGCCGATCGCGGCGCGCACGTCCTCGAGCACGGGCACGGCGATCGCGCGGGCGCGCTCGGCGCCTGTGGCGAGGATCCGCTCGACCTCGCCCGGGTCCGCGGCGATCTCCGCGTGGCGAGCCTGGATCGGCTCCAGCAGCGCCACGACGGCGTCGGCGACGGCGCCCTTGAAGTCGCCGTAGCCCGACCCGGCAAAGCGGGCCTCGAGCGCGGGGACGGGTGCGCCCTCGATCGCCGAGAGCAGGGCCAGGAGGCCGGTCACGCCCGGCTTGGCCTCCGGGTCGGCGCGCACCTCGCCGTCCGAGTCGGTGACGGCGGACATGAGCTTCTTGCGCAGGCGCTTGGGGTCGTCGAGGAGGAGCAGCGTGCCCTGCTCGGTGCCGCCCGTGGTGGACATCTTCCTCGTCGGCTCCTGCAGGTCCACGATGCGCGCGCCGACGGGCGGGATCTGCGCCTCTGGGACGACGAAGGTGTCGCCGTAGCGGCCGTTGAAGCGGATCGCGATGTCGCGCATCAGCTCGAGGTGCTGGCGCTGGTCCTCGCCGACGGGCACAAGGCCCGCCCGGTAGAGCAGGACATCGGCGGCCTGGAGGACCGGGTAGTCGAAGAGGCCGACCGAGACCGACTCCTGCCCGCCCGACTTGTCCTTGAACTGCGTCATCCGCTTGAGCTCGCCGTAGGTGGCAGTGCAGTTGAGGTACCAGGCGAGCTCGGTGTGCTCGGGCACGTGGCTCTGGGCGAAGAGGACCGAGCGGTCCGGGTCGACGCCGGCGGCCACGAGCAGGGTGGCGAGGCCGAGGGTCGAGGCGCGCAGCGCGGCGGGGTCGACGGGGACCGTGATCGAGTGCAGGTCGACGATCGAGTAGATGCACTCGTGCTCGTCCTGCATCGCGGACCAATGGCGGATCGCGCCGAGCAGGTTGCCGATGTGCTTGTCCCCGGTCGGCTGGATGCCGCTGAACACGCGTGCCATGGCCGAAACCGTACCGGCGGAGCCGTCCGGAGGCGCTGGCGGTCTGGTAGGGTCGGCGCGTGTCCGAGCAGGACCAGCCGCCGCTCGATCGCATCCGCGATCGCCTCGAGGACCTCTCGCCCAACGACCGGCTGGTCGCCGAGGCCGTGCTGCGCGACCCGACCGGAGTCGCCTTCCACAGCGCCGACCAGCTGGCCGGACAGGCCGGCGTCTCGAAGGCCGCCGTCGTGCGCTTCGGCGCGCGCCTCGGCTACGGCGGGTTCGCCGGGCTCCAGGAGGCGCTGCAGGGCGGCGTGCGCGAGCGGCTCGAGGCCGTCGACGACGCGCCCGCCCCGCACGGCAGTCTGGTTGACCGCTGGCTGACCGCCGTCGAGGCCGACCTGCGGGCGGTCGCCGGCACGACGACGCCCGCCACCCTCGAGCAGGCCGCGGCGCTGCTCGAGACGGGGGAGGGCTGGATCCACGTGTTCGGGCAGCGGGCGAGCGCCGCCGTCGCCGAGTACGCCTACTTCCTGCTCAACCCGATGCTCCCCAACGTGGTGCGGGTCGAGGCCGGCGAGTCCGCGCTCGCCGACCGGCTGATCGGGATCGGCCCCGAGGACCGCCTGCTCGCCTTCACCTTCCGGCGCTACGCGAAGGTCACGACCGAGGTGGCGGCGTTCTTCCAGGAGGCCGGGGCGCCGGTGGTCCTGGTCACGGACTCGCCCGCCGCGCCCGCCGCCCGCCACGCCACCGAGGTGCTGGTCTGCGCCGACGACTCGCCCGCGCCGTTCCCGACCGCCGTGACCGGGATCTTCCTCGTCGAGCTCCTCGCCGCGACCCTGCTCGAGCGCAACCCGTCGAGCATCGGGCGCCGGCTTGACGACGCCGAGCGCATCTGGGGCCGCTTCGGCACCTACGGGGCCGAGGCCGGCGATCCGGACGATTCCGCCGACGTGCGGCAGGATTAGGCCGCACGCGTCGCGAAGGCGATCCCGAAGGTCATGGAGTCCGTTCCCCTCATCGGCGGCGTCTGGAGCGCGATCGGCGACCTGCTCGCCCAACTCGTCGAGCGCATCCAGGAGCTCGGCCTGTGGGCCGTGTTCCTGCTCACGATGGGGGACTCGTTCGGCCTGCCCTCCTCGGGCGAGTTCGTGATGCTGGTCTGGAGCGGCCTCGACGAGTACCCGCTCCTGCTCGTCATCCTGATCGGCTGGGTCGGCGCCGCGGTCGGCGACAACTGCGCCTACTGGGGCGGCCGGCTGATCGGCAACCCCGTGATCCGCCGCGTGATCAGCGAGGAGCGGCGGGTCAGCGCCCAGGATTACATCCACCGCCACGGCGCGAAGGCGATCGTGGGCGGCCGCATGCTCGCCGCCGTGCGGACCAAGGTGCAGGTCCTCGCGGGCGCCGCGCACTACCCATACCTGCGCTTCGTGGTCTACGACGCGATCGGCTGCCTGACCTGGGCGATCACCTTCGGCATCATCGGGCGCGTGGTCGGCGACGCCGTCGGCGTCACGTCGATCGTCGACCGGATCGGTGTCGTCGCCGTGATCGGCGTGGCGCTCGTCGTCGCCCTCGCGATCGCGCAGCGGCTGGTCCTGCCGCGCCTCGCTGCGCGGCGCGTGAACAGCGACTGAACGCAACCCGAACGCCCCTCTCAGGGGCCTTTCAGGTTCGGGGCGCAGACCGGCGGAGCGGAGGAACCCGCGACCCTGGCGCCCCATGAGGAGCACCAGCATCACCCGCATCACCACCGGCACGCTCGTCGCCCTGCTGACCGGATCGATTGCCTACGACTTCTGGGGCGCCGCGGTGGCCCTCGTCGCCGGCGCCACCTTCTGACGCATGTCCAAGGACGAGCCCGCCCCGCGCGTCCACGCCGCGAGCGGCGACTGACCCCGACCCAGCGCGACCCCGACCGGAGCCCCGCCATGTCCACCCGCGCCCTCCTCGGCATCGTCCTCGGCCTCGCCGTCAGCGTCGTCGCCGTCGGCGGCCTCGCCTGGGCCGGCGCCGCCGATTCCTCACTCGAGCTTTCGTCGCAGGCCCGCGACGCCGACGGGACGGGCCTCGACCCCGCCACCATGTTGCGGCTGCGCACGCCCGAGCCGGCACCCGCCCCTGTCGCCGAGCACGACGCGGGCTGGGAGTCGGCCGCACCCACCGCGGCCGAGCAGCCCGGCGCGTGGGACGAGGACGACGACGATGAGGCCGAGGACGACGACGAGTCCCGCCGTCGGATACCGTTACCCCGCGCGTGCGGGCGTGGCGAAACGGCAGACGCGCCGGGTTTAGGTCCCGGTGGGGGCGACCCCGTGGAGGTTCGAGTCCTCCCGCCCGCATCGGCCCTTGCGTTCGGGGGCGGTACCTGTAGCATCGACTCGGCGGCCTTAGGCCATTCCGGCCCGGCCGACGGGGAGGGCATGGCGATGGCGGCGGACGAGGCGGCAGCGGACCCGGCGAAGGCCGACGAGGAGCGCCGCCAGCGCACCATCGACCGCACGGAGATCGCGATCGCGATCCTGCTCGGCATCGCGGCCATCCTGACCGCCTGGGCGACCTTCCAGAGCTCGCAGCTCGGCGCCGCCGTGACCGCGGCCTACAGCGAGGGCATCCGCCTGTCCGACACGGCCTCGCAGGCCTTCAACGACGCGAGCGCCACCGACATCGCCGACGAGGCGCTGTTTCTGGAGTTCGCGAAGGCCGCGAACGCCGGCGACGAGGGCACCGCGGACTACATCTACAGCTCGCTGATGAGCGAGGACCTCGCGGCCGCCGTCGACTGGTGGAGTGACCAGCCCGACTCCGCCGGCTACGACACGCCCTTCGTCGAGGACAATCCGAACTGGTCGACGGTCGCCTACGACGACGCCGCGGCGATCGACGCCGACGCGCAGGCCAAGTTCGAGGAGGCGACGGCCAAGGACGCCCTCGGCACCGACTTCGACGTCCTCTCGATCATCATCGCCATCTCGCTGTTCCTCTTCGGCGTCGGCAGCCTCGTGCGGCAGGAGCGGATCAAGATCGGGCTCGGCGCGGTCGGCGCCGTGATCCTCGTCTACTCCGCGGTCCGGCTGGTCCAGCTCGGCAACCCCGCGGGCGTCTCGCTCGGCACGCTGTTCTGAGCGGGCGCGCGGCCCAGGCGCCTTCGCACTGACCGGACAGCCCGCGCGGATCGCCTACCATCCGTGCCCCGCCAACGGGTGACCCGCCGGAGAGACCAGCCGCATGCAGACCGCCGTAGAGACCCTCGAGGACGACAAGGTCCGGATCCGCGTCGAGATCGACGCCGATGACGTCGACCACGCGTTCGAGCGCGCCCTGTCGGACCTCGCCAAGGACGTCCGTGTCCCCGGGTTTCGCAAGGGCAAGGCCCCCGTCGCCGTCGTGCGCCAGCGGCTCGGCGAGGAGGCGGTCCGCGACGAGGCGCTGCGCTCGCACCTCAACGGCTGGTGGCGGCGCGCGCTGGCCGCCGCCGGCGTCGACGGCATCGGCCAGCCGGAGATCGATTGGGACGACCTGCCTGTGGAGGGCGCCCCGTTCACGTTCACCGGCACGGTGCAGGTGCCGCCCACGGCGGTCCTGCCGGCCGACCTCGAGCTCGCCGCCGTCAAGCCCGAGCTGACCGTCCCCGACGACTACGTCGACCAGGAGGTCGAGCGGATCCGCGCCGCCGGCGCGACGTTCGAGGTCGCCGCGGTGGCGGTGGAGAGCGGCCACCAGGTGCTCGTCGACATGCACGGCACGATCGACGGCAACGCGATCAAGGACGCGCAGGCCACGGACCTCCTGGTCGAGGCGGGCGCCGGGCGCCTGCTCGACGAGCTCGACGAGGTGCTGATCGGCATGCAGGCCGGCGAGTCCCGCGAGGTCACCGTGACGCTGCCCGCCGAGCAGAAGCCGAAGAAGCTGGCCGGCCGCGAGGCGGTCTTCGCCGTCTCCGTCAAGGAGGTGCGCGTCCGCGTGCTGCCCGAGCTCGACGACGAGTTCGCCAAGCAGGTCGCCGGGTTCGACACGCTGCAGGAGCTGAAGGACGACATCCGCCAGGGCCGCGAGCAGAACCTCGAGCGCGAGGCCGACGGCCAGTTCCGGCGCAACGTGCTCCAGGACCTCGGCGCCCAGGTCGCGGTCGACGTGCCGACGGCCATGATCGGCCGCCGCATCGACGATCGCCTCCAGTCGATGGCCCGCTCACTCGGTCAGCAGGGCATCGAGCTCCAGCAGTACCTGCGCATGATGGGCCGCGACCTCAACACGCTGGCCATGGAGCTCGCGCCCGAGTGCGAGCGCGAGGTCCGCGAGGAACTCGCCCTCGACGCCTACATCGAGCGCCACGGGATCGCCGTCTCGGACGACGACCTGCGCGCCTTCATCGCCGAGCAGGCCGAGGCGGAGGGCGAGGGCGACGAGGTCGTCGAGCGGATCATGGGGGACGCCGCGATGCGCGAGGACGTGCGCCGCGACCTGACGCTGAAGAACGGGCTCGACCACGCCATCGCCCAGGCGCAGGCGATCACGCCCGACGAGGCGGAGGCGCGGGCGAACGCGCGCTCCGGTTCGGCCGCGGACGCGGCCCCTGCGGAGCAGAATGGGGAGAAGGCCGACGACGCGTCGGCCGACTCCGAGCAGGAATCCTGACCCCACCCATCGAAAGGCCACATCGTGAGTCCTCTTGTCCCCATGGTCGTCGAGCAGACGTCGCGCGGCGAGCGCGCGTTCGACATCTATTCGCGCCTCCTCAGCGAGCGCATCATCTTCCTCGGCACGCCGGTCGATGACCAGATCGCCAACCTGATCGTCGCGCAGCTGATCCACCTCGAGTCGGAGGACCCGGACAAGGACATCGCGCTGTACATCAACTCGCCCGGCGGCTCGGTCTACGCCGGCATGGCGATCTACGACACGATGCAGTTCATCAAGCCGGACGTGCAGACGATCTGCGTCGGCATCGCGATGTCGATGGGCGCGTTCCTCTTGGCCGGCGGCGCGAAGGGCAAGCGGATGGCCCTGCCGAACTCGAAGATCCTGATCCACCAGGTCTCCGCCGGCTTCCAGGGCCAGGCGACGGACATCGAGATCCACGCCCGCGAGATCATCGACATGCGGCGCAACCTCGACCGCCTGCTGGCCGAGAACACCGGCCAGCCCGCCGAGAAGGTCAAGCAGGACACCGAGCGTGACAACTTCATGAGCGCCGAGGAGGCGCGGGAGTACGGCATCATCGACCAGGTGATCGAGCACCGCTGAGATGACCGGCACGGGGGACACCGGCGAGCAGCTGCTCTGCTCCTTCTGCGGGAAGACGCAGCGCCAGGTGCGCAAGCTGATCGCCGGTCCCGGGGTCTACATCTGCGACGAGTGCATCGATCTCTGCAACGAGATCATCGACGAGGAGCTGAAGGCCCCGACGACGCTCGAGGGGCGGGCGCTGCCCGCGCCGCAGGAGATCTGGGACGTCCTCAACGACTACGTGGTGGGGCAGGACGAGGCCAAGCGGATGCTGGCCGTCGCCGTCTACAACCACTACAAGCGCGTGCGCATGGCCGCGGAGGCCGAGGACGCCGTGGAGCTCGGCAAGTCGAACATCCTGCTGCTCGGCCCCACGGGCTGCGGCAAGACGCTGATGGCGCAGACCCTCGCGCGCATCCTCGACGTGCCGTTCGCGATCGCGGACGCGACCGCGCTGACCGAGGCGGGCTACGTCGGCGAGGACGTGGAGAACATCCTGCTCAAGCTGATCCAGGCCGCGGACTACGACATCAAGAAGGCCGAGACCGGGATCATCTACATCGACGAGGTCGACAAGGTCGCCCGCAAGTCGGAGAGCCCGTCGATCACGCGCGACGTCTCGGGCGAGGGCGTCCAGCAGGCGCTCCTCAAGATCCTCGAGGGCACCGTCGCGTCCGTGCCCCCGCAGGGCGGCCGCAAGCATCCACACCAGGAGTTCCTGTCGATCGACACGACGAACATCCTGTTCATCTGCGGCGGCGCCTTCGCCGGCCTCGAACGCATCGTCGAGCGCCGCGTCGGTAAGAACAGCGTCGGCTTCGGCGCTGAGGTCACGTCGATCTCGCGGCGCGGGGGCGCCGAGCTCCTGCAGGAGGTGCGCCCCGAGGACCTCGTGCAGTTCGGCCTGATCCCCGAGTTCGTCGGCCGCCTGCCGATCATCAGCGCCGTGCACCAGCTCGACCGCGACGACCTCGTGCGGATCCTCGTCGAGCCCAAGAACGCCCTCACGAAGCAGTACCAGCGCTTCTTCGCGTACGACGACACCGAGCTCGTCTTCCACGAGGACGCCCTGTGGGCGATCGCCGACAAGGCCCTCGAGCGCGAGACGGGCGCCCGGGGCCTGCGCTCCATCATCGAGAACGCGCTGACCGACGTGATGTTCGAGCTGCCGAGCCGCTCCGACATCGCGCGCTGCATCGTCACGGCGGACGCGATCGAGCGCGGCGTCCGCCCGACCCTGGTCACCACCGGCGGGCACGCCTCCATCGACGCGCCCGCCGAGGAATCGGCCTAGACCCCCGATGGCCGGCCCGGTCCGGCTCAACCGCTTCCTCGCCGCCGCCGGCCTCGGCACGCGTCGCGAAGTCGAGGGGCTCGTGCGCGCGGGCCGCGTCACCGTCGACGGCACCGTGATGGAAGACCCGGCGGTGAAGGTGGCCGCGGGCCAGGCGGTGCTCGTCGACGGCGAGGGGCTCGGTGCGGGCCCGACGGGCGCGGTGCTGCACCGGGTCCCCGGGGCGCCGTTGGCGATCGTGCATCCCGGGCAGTTGCACCCGGTGCTGCCCCTGCCGGTCTCCGGCGGCGGCCTCGAGCTCCTGCTCGCCGATCCGCGCCTCGCGCGCCGGCTCTGCGACAGCCGCCACCCCCTCAAGGAGAAGGTGGACCGCAACGGCATCCGCACGCGCCTCGCGGGGTTCGACCTCGAGGAGCTCGCCGCCGGCGCGTGGCGGCCGATCAGCCCCCGTGAGCTGGAGAGGCTGCGGCTCTCGGCCCGGCTCCCGCCGCGGGCGGGCTAGCCTTCGTCGCATGGGACGCGGATTCGTCGCCGTCACGGAGCTCGAGGTGCGCCTGCCGGGCTCCGCCACGCTCAAGGACCGGCGCAGCGCGCTGGCCCGGTTGCGCAACGGGCTCGCCGAGCGTTTCGGCGCCAGCGTCGCCGAGGTGGGGGACCTCGACACGCCGCAGCACGGCGCCCTGCTCGTGGCCTCGGCCCAGCAGTCGCAGGCCGACTGCGACGCGTTCGTGCAGCGGCTCGAGGGCTGGCTCGAGGAGCGCGAGGTCGAGGTCGGGATCCTGCAGACCCGTGCGGTGACGCCGGGGGACCTCGAGTGAAGCGCGGCGGCAAGGAGCGGGGACGGCGCATCGACGGCCTCTTGCGCGAGGTGATCGGCGAGCGCATCGCCCGGCTCAACGACCCGCGCCTGCGCGTGGTGACCGTGGTCGAGGTGCGCGCCTCGAAGGACACGGCCGTGGCCGACGTGTTCGTGCAGCTGCACGGGACTAGGCAGGCCCAGCAGGGCGCGCTCGAGGGCCTCGAGGCGGCGCGCCCGGTGCTGCAGGGCGCGATCAACGCGGAGCTGAGCCTGCGCAACACGCCGGTCCTGCGCTTCGTCCACGACGAGTCCGTCGACCGCGCCCTGCGGATCGAGGAGCTCCTGCGCGACAACCCACCCGTCCTGCCGCCGGAGGATGCGACGTGAGCGGCACGACCGCGGACGCGGCCGCGCTCCTGCGCGAGCACCCGCGGATCGTGGTGGCCTGCCACGAGGGGCCCGACGGCGACGCCCTCGGCAGCCTCGTCGGCGCCGGGCGCGCCCTCGCCCGCGGCGGCTGGGACGTGGCGCTGTGGGCCCCGGGCGATGCGGCGCTCCCCGACGACTACGCGTGGCTCGGCTACGACGACGTCCAGCGCGACCCGCCCGGCGACGTCGGCGAGCGCCTCCTCGTCGCGCTCGACTGCGGCTCGGTCGAGCGGCTCGGCGCTACCGGGCCCGAGGTCGTGCAGGCGGCGGTCGCGACGCTGAACGTCGACCACCACGGCGACAACACCGGCTTCGGGCGGGTCAACGTGGTCGATCCGCAGGCCGCCTCCACTACGATCCTCGTGCACCGCCTGCTCGCCGCCCTCGATGTGCCGGTCGACCTCGACACGGCCGTCGCGCTGTACGTGGGCATCGTCACCGACACGGGCCGATTCATGTACGCCAACGCCGACGCCGAGGCCCACCGCGTGGCGGCCGAGCTGATCGAGCGCGGCGTCGAGGTCGACGAGGTTTTCCGGCGCCTGTACGAGGGCCGCCCGCCGGCACGGGCGCTGCTCCTCGGCCGGGCGCTGTCGCGATTCGAGCTGCGGCTCGGCGGGCGGCTGGCGGCGACCTGGCTGACGATCGCGGACCTCGACGAGACGGGCGCTGACGAGGCCGACTCCGAGGGCGCGATCGACCATCTGCGGGCGCTCCGCGGTGTCGAGGTGGCCGCGCTCGCGCGCGAGCCCCGCGCGGGCGGCGGACGCGTGCAGAAGGTGTCGCTGCGCAGCGCAGACCCCGGGATCGACGTCTCCCGCATCGCCCGCGCGGGCGGCGGCGGCGGCCACCCGATGGCCGCCGGCTTCTCGCTCGAGGGCAGCGCCGCCGACGCGATTGCGCTCGTGGAGCGGGAGCTCGGCGGTGCCTGAGGCCGCTCCGGCGGGCGTCGTCCTCCTCGACAAGCCGGCCGGCGTCAGCAGCTTCGCCGCCCTGCGTCCCCTGCGGGCCGTGTACGGCAAGCGGCTCGGGCACGCGGGCACCCTCGATCCCTTCGCCACCGGGCTGCTCCTCGTCCTGACGGGGCGCGCGACACGGCTGGTCGACCACCTGCACGGGCTCGACAAGGCGTACGCGGCCGTGGTGCAGTTCGGGGCCGAGACGACGACCGACGATCCCGAGGGCGAGCGCACCGCCACCGGCCGGGTCACCGATGAGGCCGCCGTGCGTGCCGCCCTGCCCGCGCTGACCGGGAAGATCGAGCAGGTGCCGCCGGCGGCGAGCGCAGTGCACGTCGACGGCGAGCGCGCGTACCGGCGGTTCCGGCGGGGGGAGGCCGTTACCGTGCCCCCACGCACCGTGACCGTCCACGCCCTCGACCTAATCCGCTTCGACGCCGACGCGCAGACCGCCGAGCTCGAGATCGTCTGCGGCAGCGGCACCTACGTGCGCAGCCTCGCCCGCGACCTCGGCCGCACGGTGGGCGCCGGCGCGCATCTGTCCGCCCTGCGGCGGACGCGGATCGGCCCGTTCCGGGTCGAGGACGCGGCCGCACCGGACGTCGTGGGCGCCGCCGCGCCGCGTGACGTGGCGTGGCGGCCCGCCGCCGCGATCACCGCCGGGCTCCCGCAGGTCGCCCTCGATGCCGACCAGGCGCGCGCCGTCGCCCACGGCCGCGGCGTGCCGTGCCCGGGCGAGGGCCCGGTCGCGCTCCTCGACGATGGCGGCCGGCTGGTCGCGCTCGGCGAGGCCCACGTGGGACAGGCCCGTCCGCGCGTCGTCCTGGAGCCCGCGCCGTGACCGAGCGCCAGATCTTCCAGGGTCTCGGCGACGTCACGCCCGGGCGCCGCGCCGTCGCCCTCGGCACCTTCGACGGCGTGCACCTCGGACACCGCGCGGTCGTGCGGGCCGCTGTTGCCGCGGCCGCGCACCGCGAGGCGACCGCCTGCGCCGCCACGTTCCACCCGCGGCCCGTCACGGTGCTGCGGCCCGGGACCCCGTCGAACACCCTGGCCGGCGTCGCGCTGCGGACGCGGCTCCTGCTCGAGGCCGGGGCCGACGAGGTCGCGCTCCTGCGCTTCGACCGCGGGCTCGCGGTGCTCGACGCGGAGCGGTTCGTCCGCGACGTCCTGGTGGAGCGCCTCGGCACCGTCGCCGTCGCCGTCGGACGCGACTTCCGCTTCGGCTCGGACCGGTCGGGCGACGTGGCCCTGCTCGAGCGGCTCGGCGCCGAGCACGGGTTCGAGGTCGAGGCGATCGAGCTCCTCGGCCAGGACGGCGAGCGGATCTCGTCGTCGCGGATCCGCGGACTGATCGCCGAGGGCCGGGTCGACAGGGCGGCGCAGCTGCTCGGGCGCCCGCCGAGCGTCGAGGGCACGGTCCAGCACGGCGACAAGCGCGGCCGCGAGATCGGCTTCCCCACCGCGAACCTCGGCGTCGTGCCCGGCCAGCAGCTGCCGGCGGAGGGCATCTACGCCGGCTGGGCGCTCGTGCCGCCCGGCGAGATCCGCCATCCCGCGGCGATCAGCGTCGGGCGCAACCCGCACTTCGGTGACGTCGACGACCTGCGGATCGAGGCGCACCTCCTCGACTACGCGGGCGACGAGCTGTACGGCACCCCGCTGCGGCTCGAGTTCGTCTCGATGCTGCGCGTCCAGGAGGTCTACGACGGCGTCGAGGCGCTGCTCGCCCAGATCAACCGGGACGTGGCGGAAACCCGCAGGCGCCTCGCCGTCTAGACGCGCTAGCGTGGGTTCCGTGCGCCGTCCTGTCCTCCTCCTGCTCGCGCTCCTCGTATTCGCCGTCAGCGCCGGGGGCACGGCCCAGGCGGGACCCGTCGGCCGGGTCATCGGTGGTGTGCCGGCCGACCCCGCCGTCTGGGGCTTCGCCGTCGCGCTCACCACCGACTACGGCACGCAGTTCTGCGCCGGCTCCCTCGTACAGCCGCAGTGGGTACTGACCGCGGGCCACTGTCGGATCTACGCGGCGAGCGCCGTGCGGGTGGTCGTCGGGGAGACGAACCTGCGCGGTTCCGCCGCAGGGCTGCCGATCGACCGGATGATGCGCCATCCGGACTACCGCAGGGCCGTGCCCGGGGCTCCGCGCAACGACCTGATGCTGCTGCGCCTGCGCGATCCCGTCGCCGCACCCACCGTGGCCCTCGGCAGCGCGGCCCCGGCGACCGGCCAGATCCTACGGGTCGCGGGGTGGGGCGCCACGACCTACAACCGGGTCGACGACAGCTTCGGCCCGAGCAGCCCGGCCCTGCGCACCACGACCGTGCGCGTGCGGTCGCCGGAGACGTGCGTCACCGACTACGGCGCGGGGGTGTTCATCCCGGCCGACATGGTCTGCGCCAGCCTCCGTGGCCAGGACGCCTGTGCGGGCGACAGCGGCGGCCCCCTCGTCCAGGGTCAAGGCGCTGCGGCGGTCCTCGTGGGCGTGGTCTCGTGGGGCACCGGCTGCGCCCTGCCGAACTACCCTGGGGTCTACGCGGTCGTCGCCAACCACACCTGCTGGATCAACGGCGTAACCCTCCCGCCCGAGCCGGTCGCCCAGCTGGTCGCGGCGCCCGGCGATGGCGTGCTCGACGCGGAGTGGACGTGGTCGGGCCCGTGCGCGCAGGCGCCCGAGCCGACGGCGTTCCGCGTGCGCGTGCTCGAGACAGGGCAGGTCGTCGACGTCGACGGCGCGCGGCCGCGCGCCGCGCTGACCGGCCTCGTTAACGGGCAGGCCTACACCGTCACGGTCAGCGCACTCAACGCCAACGGCGAGAGCGCCGCGGCGACCACGACCGGGGCGCCGGCCCCGGGGCCACTCGTGCCCACGGGCGCCGCCTGGACCGGGCTCGGCACGGCCACCCTCGGCTACGAGGTCCCGCCGCAGGCCGAGGCGATCCGCGTGCGCACCGCGACCACCCACGGCCGCCGCCTGCTCCTCGGCCCGTGGACGGACCTGCCGGCCGATCCAGCGTCCCGGCGGCTGCGGATCGGTGTCGACGGCCTGCCGGCGGCCGCCGTGCGCGTGCGCCTCGACGTCGAGCGGGCCGGGGTTGCGACGCCGACCCGCAGCGCGGCGCTCGAGCAGCCCGTGAAGCCCGCCCAGATCGGGCGGGTGCGGGTGACCGGCGCCGCCGAGGTCGGGCGCCGCGTGGCGTGCGAGATCGGGCGCTGGACGGGCACGCGCCCCATCGTCGTGGCCCGCCAGTGGCTGCGCGACGGGCGCGCCATCACGAGCGCCACCGGACGCTCGCTTCGCCTCAGCACCCCGGACGAGGGTACCGCCCTGCGCTGCCGCGTCACGGTCTCGGGACCGGGCGGCGCGACCCGCGCGACCAGCGCCGCGGTCGTCGTGGCGGGCTAGCCGACCGCGTCGGCGTCGGGCACGGCGTGCCGGCGCGCGACGCCATCGGCTTGGGCGGCCTCGGCGACGGCGAGCGCGACGTTCTCGACCACGCGGCGGTTGAACACGCTCGGGACGATGTATTCGGGCGCGAGCTCCTCGGGCGTGATGACGTCGGCGATCGCGTCCGCGGCCGCCAGCTTCATACCCTCCGTGATGCGGCGCGCGCGCACGTCGAGCGCACCGCGGAAGATGCCCGGGAAGGCGAGCACGTTGTTGATCTGGTTGGGGTAGTCGCTGCGGCCCGTGGCCATCACGGCGGCGATGCCCTCGACGGCCTCGGGCAGAACCTCCGGCTTGGGGTTCGCCATCGCGAAGACGATCGGGTCGGGAGCCATCGAGCGCACCATCTCGGGCGTGATCACGCCCGGGCGGGAGACGCCGATCACCACGTCCGCGCCCCGCAGGGCGTCGGCGGGCCCCCCGGTCAGGCCGAGCGGGTTCGTGCGCTCCGCGTACGCCCGCAGCGCCGGGTCGAGCCCGGGCCGGTCGCGGTGCACGATGCCGTCGACGTCAACGCCGATGATGTGCGTCGCGCCCGCCACGAGGAGCATCTCCGTGATGGCGGTGCCCGCCGCGCCCGTCCCGATCACCGCAATGCGCGCGTCGGGGAGGTCCTTGTGCACGACCCGGAGTGCGTTGCGCAGGGCCGCGAGCACCGTAACCGCCGTGCCGTGCTGGTCGTCGTGGAAGACGGGGATGTCGACGAGCTCCTGCAGACGCCGCTCGATCTCGAAGCAGCGCGGGGCCGCGATGTCCTCGAGGTTAATCCCGCCGAAGCCGGGCGCCAGGGCCGCGGTGGTGCGCACGATCTCGTCGACGTCGGTCGTGTCGAGGCAGATCGGCCAGGCGTCGACGCCGGCGAACTCCTTGAACAGCATCGCCTTGCCCTCCATCACGGGCAGGGCGGCGGCGGGGCCGATGTCGCCGAGGCCGAGCACGGCGGTGCCGTCCGTGACGACGGCGATCGCGTTGCCCTTCGCGGTCAGGTTCCAGACCCGCTCGGGGTCCTCGCCGATCGCCTCGCAGACGCGCGCCACGCCGGGCGTGTAGGCCATCGAGAGGTCGTCACGGGTGCGGATCGGCACCTTGCCTGCCATCTCGATCTTGCCGCCCTTGTGCATCAGGAACGTGCGGTCGGAGACGCTGACCACGCGGATCCCGTCGATCGCGCGAATCGCGTCGACGATGCGGCGCCCGTGGTCCTCGTCGGCGCAGAGCACACTGATGTCGCGCACCACATGCCCGGCGTCGACCCGGACGAGGTCGATGGCGCCCAGGATCGCGTCCGCCTCGCCGACCGCGGCGGCCACACGCGCGAACTGCCCGGGCTCGTGCGGGATCACCGCGCGGATCGTGAGGCTGTACGACGCGGAGTGGTGGACGGCCACGGCTCAAGCGTAGCGTGGTGCCGGGCGACTACCCTCCAGCGCATGGTGAAGAAGGCCTCGGAACTCGACCTCGGCGACGAGCCCGCGCGCGAGGCGCGGCTCTTCCTCGTCGACGGCAACTCGCTGGCCTACCGGGCCTTCTTCGCGCTGCCGGAGGACTTCGCCACCAGCGAGGGCTTCCCGACGGGCGCGCTGTTCGGGTTCGCACGCATGCTGATGAAGATGCTGCAGGACTACCGCCCGCAGGGCGTCGTGGTCTGCTGGGACGAGAAGCCCACCGAGCGGCTCGCCCTGCACGAGGGCTACAAGGCCTCGCGGCGTCCCACGCCGGAGCTGCTCAAGGAGCAGCGGCCCTACTTCCCCGAGCTCGTCGACGCGTTCGGCTACCGCAACCTCAGCGTGGAGGGCCGGGAGGCCGACGACGTGATCGGCACGCTGACCCGGATCGCCGACGAGCACGGGGTGCCGACCTGCATCGTCTCGACCGACCGCGACGCCTTCCAGCTGGTCTCCGAGCGGGTCTGCCTGATGATGACGCCACGCGGCTTCTCGGAGGTTCTCGTGTACACGCCCGCGCGGGTCGCGGAGCGCCTCGGAGTGCCGCACACGGCCGTGCCGGACCTAATCGGCCTCAAGGGCGACACCTCCGACGACATCCCGGGCGTGCCCGGCATCGGCGACAAGACGGCCGCCGACCTCCTCGCCCGCTTCGGCACCCTCGAGGGGGTCTACGAGCATCTCGACGAGATCGCCGGGCCCAAGCGCAAGCAGAGCCTCGTCGAGCACAGAGAGGAGGCGTTTCGCTCGCGCGAGCTCGGCACGATCGTGCGCGACATTCCCGAGCTCACCGATTTCGACCCGGCGGCCGAGCTCGATCGGCCACCCGACCGTGCGAAGCTCGCGGAGCTGTTCCGGCGCTGGGAGATGCACGACCTCCTGCGCCGGCTCGAGGACCTCGACGAGTCACTTCCCCCGCTGACCCTGGAGGGCGCCGCCCAGGCGCGCACGGGCCCGGTCGAGCGCGGACGCGGCGCCGACCTCACCGAGCTCCAGGCGCTGCTCGCCGACGCCGACGAGGCCGGGATCGCCGTCCACGAGGGACTCTGCGCGATCGCGGTCGCTGACGGCGCTCGCGTGGTGCCCGCGGACCTGCCCGGCCTCGTGGACCTCCTGGACGGGCCGGCCCTGATCGCGCACGACGCCAAGCGCTCCCTGCGCGCGCTCGGCGCCGAGCGCGTCGCACCGGCCTTCGACACCGCGCTCGCCGCCTACCTGCTCGACCCGGGCCGCTCCGGATACGCCTTCGATGACCTCCTGCGCGAGCACGCGCTGCGCGTCGAAGCGGACGGCGAGGGGGCGGACGCGGTGCGGGAGGCGCTCGGGGTGCGCCTACTGCGGCCCAAGCTCACGGAGCGCCTGCGCGAGCGGCGCCTGCTCGGCCTGCTCGCCGACCTCGAGCTGCCGCTGGTGCCCGTCCTCGCGGAGATGGAGCGCGTCGGGATCGCGATCGACGCCGCCGTGCTCGGTGCGATCGCGGACCGCTGCGCCGCCGAGGTCGCCGAGCTCGAGGGCGAGGCGCACCGCCTGGCCGGGGGCGAGTTCGCGCTCGGCTCCCCGAAGCAGCTCGGCGAGGTCCTGTTCGGGACGCTCGGGCTGCCCGTCGAGAAGTCCGGCAAGACCGGGCCGTCGACGGACCGCACCGTGCTCGCCAAGCTGCGCGACCAACACCCGATCATCGCCGTGATCGAGCGCTGGCGCGAGCTCTCCAAGCTGCTCAGCACGTACCTGCGCGTGATTCCCGAGGCCGCGGACGCCGCCGGTCGCGTGCACACCACGTTCTCGCAGCACACGGCGGCGACCGGGCGGCTGTCCAGCACGAACCCGAACCTGCAGGCGATCCCCGTGCGCAGCGAACTCGGGCGCGAGATCCGGGCCGCCTTCGTCGCGCCACCCGGGCGGCTGCTCGTCTCCTGCGACTACTCGCAGGTCGAGCTGCGCATCCTCGCGGCCCTGAGCGGCGAGCCGGGCCTCGTCGACGCCTTCCGCCGCGGCGACGACGTGCACCGGGCGACGGCCGCGGAGGTGCTCGGCAAGAACCCGGCGGACGTCACCAAGGACGAGCGCGACCGCGCCAAGGCCGTCAACTTCGGGATCATCTACGGGATCAGCGCGTTCGGGCTGTCCGAGCAGCTCGAGATCCCGCGCGACGAGGCCCAGGGCTACATCGACACCTACCTCGGCCGCTACCCCGCGGTGCGGGCCTTCATCGACGCCACCATCGCCGAGACGGAGCAGCGGGGCTACGCCCTCACGCTGCTCGGGCGCCAGCGCCCGATCCCCGAGCTGCGGGCGCGGAACCGGCAGGTCCGCCAGCTCGGTGAGCGCCTAGCCGTCAACTCGCTGATCCAGGGCAGCGCCGCCGACATCATCAAGCTGGCGATGATCGCCTGCGACCGGCGGCTGCGCGATGAGGGCCGCGACGCCGCGCTCGTCCTGCAGATCCACGACGAGCTCCTGTTCGAGGCGGCGGAGGCGGTGGCCGAGGAGATCCGGCGGATCGCGGTCGAGGAGATGGTCGCGGCGCACGCCCTCGACCCGCCGCTGGTCGCCGAGGCGGGAATCGGCCCGACCTGGGCCGCCGCCAAGGGCTAGGGTCGGTTTGCGGCCCGGTTTCCCGGCCGCTGGTACGCTTGCGCGCGTTCACCGGCCGGAACCGGCCGACTCCCACGACAAGGACAGTCCTCTACCGATGCCGCAGACCAAGGAAGAGATGATCGCCGCCGACCCCAGCGTGTGGGTCGAGATCGACGGCGAGATGGTGCCCAACTACGACGCGACGATCGCCGACTTCTCGGAGGGCGACGTGGTGACGGGCAAGGTCGTGCGCATCGACAAGGACGAGGTGCTGATCGACATCGGCTACAAGAGCGAGGGCGTCATCCCCGTCGCCGAGCTCTCGATCCGCCGCAGCGTCGATCCGGGCGACGAGGTCGAGATGGGGGAAGAGGTCGACGCCCTCGTCATGCAGAAGGAGGACGCGGACGGTCGCCTGATCCTCTCCAAGAAGCGCGCCCGCTTCGAGAAGGCGTGGAAGCGCATCGAGGCCGCCGCCGAGAGCGGCGAGGCCGTCACCGGCTCCGTCATCGAGGTCGTCAAGGGCGGCCTGATCATCGACCTCGGCGTGCGCGGCTTCCTGCCCGCGTCCCTGGTCGACATCCGCCGCGTCCAGGACCTCGAGGAGTTCCGCGGCCAGGAGCTGCGCTGCAAGGTCATCGAGCTGAACCGCTCGCGCAATAACGTCGTGCTGTCGCGCCGCGCGATGCTCGAGGAGGAGCGCCGCGAGGTGCGCCAGCGCATCCTCGACGACCTCCTGCCCGGCAAGACCGTCACCGGTGTCGTCTCCAACATCGTCGACTTCGGCGCGTTCGTCGACCTCGACGGCATCGACGGCCTGATCCACATCTCCGAGCTGTCGTGGAGCCACGTCAACCACCCGTCCGAGCTGCTCGAGATCGGGCAGGAGGTCGAGGTCAAGGTGCTAGACGTGGACCGCGACCGCCAGCGCATCTCGCTCGGCCTCAAGCAGACGCAGTCCGACCCGTGGCAGCGCGTCCTCTCGTCGTACCAGCAGGGCGACGTCGTCCACGGCCGCGCGACGAAGGTCGTCACCTTCGGCGCGTTCGTCGAGATCCTGCAGGGCGTCGAGGGCCTCGTGCACATCTCCGAACTGGCCGAGCGCCACGTCGAGAACCCGCGCGAGGTCGTCTCCCAGGGCGACCACGTGCTGGTCCGCATCATCGAGGTCGATCCCGAGCGCCGCCGCCTGAGCCTGTCGATGAAGCAGGTCCTGCCCGGCGACCCGGTGGTCGCGCCGATCAGCCTCGTGCCCGGCGGCGACCCGTTCATCGACCCGAACGAGCCGGTCGCCGAGGGCGGCGGCTCCGGCGACCTCTCGCTCGACACGGTCGAGGAGGGCGAGTACGACCTCGAGGGGCTGCTCCCGCCCGGCATGGCCGCGGAGCTCGCGGCCGCCGTCGCGGCCGAGCAGGCCGCCGCCGTCGCCGGGGAAGTCGTCGAGGCCGTCGCCGAGGAGGCTGCGGAGGCCGTCAGCGAGGAGGCCGCTGAGATCGAGGCGGTCGTCGAGGAGTCCGCCGAGGCCGAGGCACCCGCCGAGGCCGACGACCAGGCGTAGGGCCGGCCGCTGACCCGGCCGCTCCTGATCGGGCTGTCGGGGGCGATCGGCGCGGGCAAGTCGAGCGTGCTCCGCGCGTTCGCGACGCGCGGCTGCGCCGTGCTGAGCGCGGACGCGATCGTGCACACCCTCTACCACCGCCAGGCCCTGCGCGACCGGATGGTCGAGCGCTTCGGAGCGGACATCCTCGGCTCCGACGGCGAGGTCGATCGCGTCAGCCTCGCCGTCCGGGTCTTCGACAACCCCGACGCGCTGGCGTGGCTCGAGGGGGTCCTGCACCCGCTGGTCGAGGCCGAGTTCGAGGCGTGGGTGCGCGACGTGCTGACCCACGATCCGCCGCCGCCCCTGATCGTCTACGAATCGCCGCTCCTCTTCGAGGCGGGCCTCGAGGCGCGCTTCGACCGCACCCTCGTGGTCACCGCCGACGATGAGGTGCGCCGCCGCCGCATCGCCGCCCGCGGCGGGCTCGAGCGGCTGGCCGAGCGCGAGGCGCGCATGTGGGACCACGCGCGGCGGGCCGCGGCCGCCGACAACGCGATCGACAACTCCGGCAGCACGGGGGACCTGCAGAAGCAGGTGGACGCGTACATCGCGCGATACGCTGGGGGGTGATGCGCCGGATCCTCGCGGTCCTCCTCGTGGTCGGGCTCGCGGTTGGCCTCGTCGGGATCTGGGCGGTGCGCACGGAGCCGGGCTGGTACGTGCAGCTGCGCTACCCCCTCGACTACGAGTGGATCATCGACGCCCACGCCGACAACTACGAGCTGTCGCCGGCGCTCGTGGCCGCCGTGATCTACTCCGAGTCCGGCTTCGACCCGACGGCGGAATCGCCGGCCGGGGCGATCGGGCTGATGCAGCTGTTGCCCGAGACCGCGCAAGGGATCGCGGACCGCACCGGCGGTGGCGGCTTCGTCGCCGACGACCTCTACGACCCCGAGATCAACGTGCGCTACGGCTGCTGGTACCTGCGCCACCTGCAGGAGAAGTATGCCGACCATCCGCAGTCGCTCGATCTGGCGCTGGCCGCCTACAACGCGGGCCAGGGCAACGTCGACGGGTGGGTCGACGCGACCCCCGCAGGCGAGCCGGTCGCGATCCGGTTCGCCGAGACGCGCGCCTACATCCGCAAGGTGCGACACCTGCAGGAGCTCTACCGGGACGGATACGGGCTACGCTAGCCCGATGCTCCTGACGCCCCGCGAGATCGACCGGCTGCTGCTCTTCCAGGCGGCCGAGCTGGCGCGGGCGCGCCGGGCGCGCGGGCTGCGCCTGAACGCGCCCGAGGCGATCGCGCTCGTCGCGGACGCCGTCTGCGAGGCGGCGCGCGATGGCCTGGACCACGCCGGCGCCATCGCCGCCGGACTCGCCGCCGTCGGCCCCGACGAGGTGCTGCCGGGCACGGCATCGCTCGTCGGGCACATCGAGGTCGAGGCCCTCTTCGCGGACGGTAGCCGCCTCGTCGTGGTGCCCGAGCCGCTCGGTCCCCGGGCGCCCGACGGTCCGGGGTCGATCCAGGCGGCGCCCGCGCCGCCCGCGCCCGACCCCGTGGCCGAGATCGCGATCCGCAACACCGCCGCCGTCCCGATCGCCGTCACCTCCCACTGGCACCTGTTCGAGGCCAACCGGCGCCTCGCCTTCGAGCGGCGGGCGGCGTGGGGGATGCGCCTCGCCATCCCGACCGGTAGCACGATCCGCTGGGCGCCCGGCGAGGAGCGCACGGTCCCCGTCCGGCCGTTTGGGGGCGCACGGGTGGCGATGGGCTTCGGCGGGCTCGTCAACGGGCCGCTCGACGCCCCCGGAGCATTCGAGGCGGCGCTCGGACGCGCGTGCGAGCGCGGCTACCTGGGGGCGGACCGGTGAGCGCGTCCTTGGATCCCGCGGCCTACGCGCGCGTCTACGGGCCCACGACGGGCGACCGCGTGCGCCTCGGAGACACGAGTCTGGTGGTGCGGGTCGAGGCCGACGATCAGGAGCGTGGCCAGGAGGTGCTCGCGGGGTTCGCGAAGTCGGCCCGCGACGGGCTGATGGCCCGCTCCACGCTCGACGCGGTCGACATCGCCGTGACCCAGGTGCTCGTGATCGACCCCGTGCTCGGCGTGCGCAAGACGTCGATCGGCATCGTCGACGGGCGCATCGTCGCCGTCGGACGCGCCGGCAACCCCGACGTGATGGACGGGGTCGAGGTCGTGCTCGGCACCAACACCGCGATCGTGTCCGGCGAGGGCCTGATCGCCACGGCGGGCGCGATCGACCCGCACATGCACCTGCTCAGTCCGCGCATCGCGGACCAGGCGCTCGCCGTCGGGGTGACCACGCTCGTCGTCCAGGACTACGGCCCCGTCTGGAACCTCGGCACCAACCCGGCCTGGGCCCTGCGCACGATCCACGCCGCGCTCGACCAGACGCCGCTCAACACGCTGATGCTGACCCGCGCCTCCTCGACCGATCCCGCGCCCGTCGAGGCGATGCTGCGGGCGGGCGCGGCCGGGCTCAAGATCCACGAGGACGTCGGGGCCCACGCCACCGTCATCGACACGGCGCTGCGGGTGGCCGACGCGCACGACGTGCAGCTCTGCATCCACACGGACGGCCTCAACGAGGGGCTCAGCGTCGAGGACACGCTCGACGTTATCGCCGGACGAGTCATCCACGCGTACCACATCGAGGGCACCGGCGGCGGCCACGCCCCGGACCTCCTGCGCCTCGCGGGCGAGCCGAACGTGCTCACGTCGTCCACGAACCCGACCTTTCCGTATGGGGTCAACACGGCGGCCGAGCACCAGGCCATGGTCGAGCTCGTGCACGTCTTGCGCGCCGACCTGCCGGGCGACCACCAGCTCGCGGCCGATCGCGTGCGCCCCGCGACGATGGCCGCCGAGAGCGTGCTGCACGACATGGGCCTCGTGCAGATGGTGTCGTCCGACAGCCAGGGCATGGGCCGGATCGGCGAGAGCCTGCGCCGCGCGATGCAGCTCGCGAGCCTGATGCGCGACGCCCGTGGCCCCCTCGGCGACGCGGGCGACGACAACGCGCGCGTCCTGCGCTACCTCGCCAAGGCCACCATCAACCCCGCGATCGCCCACGGCATGGCCGACCACGTCGGGTCGCTCGCGCCTGGCCGGCTCGCCGACATCGTGCTCTGGGAGCCCGGCTGGTTCGCCGTCAAGCCGTTCTTGGTGCTCAAAGGCGGGTTCCCGACGTGGGGCGCCGTCGGCGATCCCAACGCGGCGACCGCCTTCTGCCAGCCGACACAGGTGGCGGCCCAGATCGGCGGCATCGGCGCGGCGCCCGCCCGCAGCTCGATCGCCTTCGTCAGCCAGGCGGCGACCGCGAGCGGCGGCGCGGACGAGCTGCCGACCGCCAAGGCGCGCGTCGCCGTCGCCGGGACGCGCGCCCTGAGCGCCTCCGACATGGTGCTGAACGACACGGTCGCGGCGGTGCGGGTCGACCCGGCCACGCACCGCGTGACCGTGGACGGCGAGCCGGTCGAGACCCCGCCCGCCGCGTCCGTCCCCCTGTCCGGGCTACACCTCCTCGGATGACCGCGCGCATCGCCCTCTGCGCCCCCGATAAGCTGCGCGGGGCCCTCGACGCCCCGCAGGCCGCCGCCGCGCTTGCGGCCGGCTGCCGCGACGCCGGCTGGGAGGCCCTCGAGCACCCGCTCGCCGACGGCGGCGAGGGCACCTGCGACGCGATCGTGCGCGCCCGCGGCGGCCGCCGCGAGCCGGTGTCCACCACCGACGCGCTCGGCCGCCCGCGCACCGCGATGCTGGGCGTCCTGCCGGACGACACCTGCGTCGTGGAGGGGGCGGAGGCCAACGGGCTGATGCACATCCCGCGCCAGCGCCGCGACGTCATGCGCGCTTCGAGCGCCGGCATCGCGCCCCTGGTCCTGCGCGCCCTCGACCTCGGCGCGCCGCGGATCGTCGTGGGGCTGGGCGGCTCGGCCACCGTCGACGGCGGGCTCGGCCTACTCGTCGGGCTCGGGCTGCGCGCCTATGACGGCCAGGGCGCCCCGCTCGCCGGTCGCGGCGAGGACGTCCCGCGCGTGCGGGCGATCGACCCGTCCGGCCTCGACCCGCGACTCCGGGAAACCGACATCGTGGTCGCGGTCGACGTCGACAGCCCGCTCGCCGGACCGACCGGGGCGGCCCCGGTCTTCGGGCCGCAGAAGGGCGCGAGCCCCGAGCAGGTGCGCGTCCTCGACGAGGGCCTCGCCCGCCTCGCGGACCTCTACGGCGAGCGGGCCCGACGCCCGGGTGCCGGCGCCGCCGGCGGGCTCGGCGCCGCCTGCTTCCTGCTCGACGCGGAGCCGGAGCCCGGGGCGCTCCTCGTGATGCGGGAGACGGGCTTCCACGAACGGCTCGCCAGCGCCGGGCTCGTTCTCACCGCCGAGGGCTCTGTCGACGCGCAGAGCGCCACCGGCAAGACCGTGGCGCGGGTCGCAGGCGCGGCCTACGCCGCGGGCGTGCCCTGCGTCGTCCTCGGCGGCCGCGTCGACGACGACGTCGACGCGCTCTACGCCACGGGTGCCAGCGCCGTCCTCGGCGTCGGGCGCGGCGCCAAGCCGATGCGGGCCGCGCTGCGCGCCAGCGCGGGCGACCTGCGATCGGCCGCCCGCGCCGTCTGCACGCTGCGCGACGCCTAGGCGAACCTCACGTAGATCGTGATGCTCGAGCGGTTCGCGCCGCCCGTCATCGGCTCGCCGACGGCCTGGACCGTGATCGAGGCGATCGAGCCCGAGACGGCCGTGTTGCCGGCGTTGCGGACGCAGGCGCCGATGTTGATCGTGAAGCCGATCGCGGCGTTCGCCGCGTTGGCCAGATCGGTCGGGAAGTCGGCCTCGGTGGCGTCCACGACGGGCACGATCGCGTTGAACGGGTCCTGCGGATCGGACGAGTACGCCTTCTCCTTCAGGCCGACGAGGCTCGACAGCGGGCAGCCCGCCTCCTGCGACGGGCGCTGCTCCGACCCGTTCGGCGACGACAGGAAGTCGTACGTCGCACCCCAGTGGAGCCCCGTGATGTCGTAGTACTGGCTCGTCTCGCCCGGCAGGGCGAAGCGCTGCGGGCGCCACAGCCGGAGGGACAGGAGACCGTCCGCCCCGAGCGTGATCGCGGTGCTTTGGTTCGCGCCCGGCGAGGTGGCGCTGAGCGGGTACGTGAACGAGGTGGCGTTCGCGCTCTGGACCGCCGGGGAGGTGACGAAGTACGGGGGTACCGTGATCGGCACCTGCGTCAGGACTCCCGCGCGCTGCGCGTTGAGTGTGACCACGTCCCCGGGGACGACGCTCCCGAGCGTGTCGGGGGAGTAGGGGTTGACGAACGCGACCCAGGTCGGCACGTTCCCGCCCCCGCCGCCTCCACCGCCGCGGTAGAACTCGACCATGGCGTTGCCGCCGGGGCCGTTGGTCGCCACGCAGGGCTGGCCCTGGACGCACTCGGAGCCGGTGTAGTCCTGCCAGGGTATGCTGCCGTAGGCGTCGACCGTCGGCACGATCCTCGGCGCCTCGGAGAAGCCGCTGACCCTGGCCGTGGCCGTCCCCGGCGCGCACCACGTCATCTGCGGCGGGCAGTCGATCCAGAGGTGGTCGAACGCCGTGGAGCCGAGCGGATCGATGTAGCGCTGGTCGAGGTAGAACGCCAGCTGCAGGTTGGCGGTCGCGCCGACCTCCTGCGACGGGGCGGACCCGAGCGCGGCGTTGATCTGGTCGCGGGTCGTGCCCGTGTAGATATTGGTGGCGTTCTGGAGCGCCGGCCGCAGCGACGACCAGGGGTTGATGCGGGCGCTGACCGATGCCGACACGGCGTCGACGGCGTCCAGGGTGAGATTGCCGTTGTCGTCGACGTCGACGGTGTTCGGGACGCCGTCGGCGTCGCAGTCGCCGCCGGGGCCCGCGTCGGCGGAGCTGCTATCGGTGCAGGCGCCGCCCGGAGCGCCGCTGATGCCGCCGCCCTGCCCCTGGCCACCTCCGCCGCCCTGGCCACCACCGCCGCCCTGACCACCACCGCCGCCCTGACCACCACCGCCGCCGCCGCCCTGGCGGGTGGCCTTGCCAGCGCCCTTGGTCTTGACGAGGCCGAGGCGCCCGGCACCGACTGGAGCGCCGTTCTTGGCCAACTTGACCTTGCCCTTGGCGAGGGTCATGGTGGTCGGGAGGGGGGTGACGAGCGTGGCGAAGCCCTTCGAGACGCGAATCGTGCCGAGCGCGATCGTCGTCTTCTTGGATGCCGCGAGCCGGGTCGCGCCGGTCGACCCCGTGCGGTTGAGGAGGACCGGGCCGGCGTAGGCGCCGTCCCGGGCGACCAGTTGCAGCGAGGTGCCGTTGAGGGCGCTCGCGGCGATCTTGGCCGTGATCGTGCCGCTCTTCGGGGTGACCGTGACCGACGAGCCTCTGGTCGGGAGGACGAGCACGCGCAGGCCGCTGATGGAGGCGGCGCTCCCGGTCAGCTTGGCGGTGATGGTCACCTTCTTGCCCTTCTGGGCCGAGGCGACGACGGGGAACGCGACGACGGCGAGGGTCGTGATCGCCAGGGTAAGAACGCGCAGGCGACGAGTCATAGCGCGGATCCTACGCCGCGCGGCGGGGCGTGTCCATGGTGAACGGCCGTTACTGGTCGTCGGCGTCGACGACCGCCAGCGCGCGGCGGATCGGGCGCGGCAGGTTGAACGAGACGTCCTCGTGGACGGTCTCGAGCTCCGACACCGGCAGGGGACCGTGGCGCTCCTCGAACCAGCCGATCACGCGCCGCACGAGCCGCTCGGGGGCCGACGCGCCGGAGGTGATGCCGACCCGCTCGACGCCTTCGAGCCAGGCCGGGTCGATCTCCGTCTCATCCTCGATCAGGTGGCTCTGCACGCCCGCCTCGCGCGCGACCTCGACCAGCCGGCAGGAGTTCGAGGAGTTCGCCGAGCCGATCACCAGCACCAGGTCCGTGGCCTTCGCGAGCTCCTTGACGGCCGCCTGGCGGTTGGAGGTGGCGTAGCAGATGTCGTCCTTCGCGGGCGCCACGATCCAGGGGTAGCGCGCCTTCAGGGCCTCGATGATGCCGCGCGTCTCGTCGACCGATAGCGTGGTCTGCGTGAGGTAGGCGAGGGGCTGCGCGGGGTCGTAGTCGGGCAGGAGCGGGACGTCGGCCTCCGTCTCCACGAGGGTTATCGCGTCGGGCGCCTCGCCCATCGTGCCGACGACCTCCTCGTGGGCCGCGTGGCCGATCAGCAGCATCCGGTAGCCGCGCTGGGCGTAGCGCTTCGCCTCGCTGTGCACCTTGGTCACGAGCGGGCAGGTGGCGTCGATCACGTCGAGGCGCCGCTCCGAGGACTCGCCGTGGACGGTCGGCGCGACGCCGTGCGCCGAGAACACCACGGTGGCGCCCTCGGGCACCTCGGCGACCTCGTCGACGAAGACCGCGCCGCGCGCCTCGAGGTCGCGCACCACGTGGAGGTTGTGCACTATCTGCTTGCGCACGTAGACGGGGGCGCCCTGCAGCTCGAGCGCCCGCTCGACGGTCTCCACGGCCCGATCTACGCCGGCGCAGTAGCCGCGCGGGGCGGCGAGAATCAGCTCGATGGGGGGCATGGCTCGAAGGGTACCGCTTCACCATCGCAGGCGGCGACCCGATCGGCCGTACCATGACGGCCGTGGCGCGCCGCCCTCCCGCCGTCCTGATCGCCCTCGGGCTGTTCGCGCTGCTCGTGGTCGCCCAGCTCTACTACCCGCAGGCGCCCGCCGCCTGGGTCGACCGCATGACCGTGCTGACGGTGGCGCTCTTCCTCGGCGCCTCCGTGGCCGCGGCCTGGGCGCGGTCCGGGCCGCGCTTCGCGCTGTCGCTCGCGGGGCTCGGTTTCCTCGTCGGCTACCTGTCGGAGGTCATCGGCGTGGCCACGGGCTTCCCGTTCAGCGAGTACCTCTACACCGAGCGCCTCCAGCCGCAGCTCCTTGACGTGCCGATCATGATCCCGCTGGCCTGGGCGATGATGGCCTATCCGGCCTGGCGGGTCGGGGAGCTGGTCGGCTCGACCCCGCTCGTGCGCGCGGTCGTCGCCGCCGGCGCCCTGACCGCGTGGGACGTGGCGCTCGACCCGCAGATGGTGGGGATCGGGTACTGGGAGTGGCCGAACGGCGGCGCCTACGTGGGGATCCCGCTCGTCAACTTCCTCGGCTGGTTCGCCGTCGGCCTGGCCCTGTTCGGCTGGTGGGCGCTCGTGGCCCGCGTCCCGCACGTGCCGAGCCGCCGCACGCTGGTCGACGCCCTCGGGCCGCTCCTCTTCGCGTGGACGTGGATCGGCGAGACCGTCGCCCACGCCCTCTTCTTCGCGGGCTGGGGCGTGGCGATCGCCTCCTTCGTCGCGATGGGCCTGTTCGCCGTGCCGGCGCTCCTGCGCCTGCGCGCCGGGGAGCCCGGCTGATGCGCGCGATCGTGATCGGCGCGGGCGTGGGGGGCCTCGGCGCCGCCGTGCGCCTCGCCGGGGCGGGGGCGGAGGTGCTGGTGCTTGAGGCGGGCGAGCGGGTCGGCGGCAAGCTCGGGCTCGAGCGCGCCGCGGGCCACACGTTCGACACGGGCCCATCGCTCCTGACGATGCCGTTCACGATCGCCGACACGCTGGCCGCCGCGGACGTCGACCTCGCCGACCGGCTCGAGCTCCTCCCGGTCGCGCCGCTCTGCCGCTACCGCTGGGCCGACGGGACGGAACTCGACAGCCACTGCGACGCCGACGCCATGGCCGCCGCCGTCGAGGCCCTCGAGCCAGGGGCGGGGGACGCCTGGCGGTCCCTCGTCGAGCAGGGCCGGCGCACCTGGGAACTGAGCCTGCCGCTGTTCCTCTCTGAGCCCCTCGGAGGCCCGCTCGACCTGGCGCGGCGCAGCGGCACCCCGGTCGACCCCCGCGACATCCTCGCCCATACGACCCTCGACCGCTTTGCCGCCCGCCGCTTCGCCGACCCGCGGCTGCGCCAGCTCGTCGAGCGCTACGCGACGTATTCCGGCGCCGACCCGGCCCGCGCGCCCGCGACAATGGCCGTCATCCCGTACGCCGAGGCGGCCTACGGGGCCTGGCACCCGGCGGGCGGGATGCACCGGATCGCCGAGGTGCTGCGCGACGTGGCCGTCGAGCGGAACGCCGAGGTGCGGCTCGGGACCGCCGTGCGGCGCGTCCTCGTCGAGCACGGCCGCGCCGTCGGCGTGGAGACCGCGGACGGCGAGCGGCACCGCGCCGACTGCGTGATCGCCAACTGCGACGCCGCCACGCTCTACGGGTCGCTCCTCGACGCGCCCAAGGCGGTACGTGCGATCGAGCGCGCGCCCGGGAGCCTGTCGGGCTTCGTGCTGATGCTCGGGATCGAGGGGCGGACAGAAGGCCTCGCGCACCACAACATCTTCTTCCCGCGCGACTACCGGGCGGAGTTCGCCGATGTCTTCGACGATCCGCAGCCGCCGCACGACCCGACGATCTACCTCTGCAACCCGGCCGCCACCGACCCGTCCTGCGCCCCGCCGGGCGACGAGTCGTGGTTCGTCCTCGTCAACGCACCCCAGAGCGGCCCCGTCGACTGGGACGCGGAGGCGGAGCGCTACCAGGAGCACCTGCTCGACCGGCTCGACGCGCTCGGGCTCGACGCCCGCCGGCGGGCGCGTGTGGTTCTGCGCCGCTCCCCGGCCGACCTCGAGCGGCTGACGGGCGCCCCCGGCGGCGGGATCTACGGCACCGCCTCGATGGGCCCACGCGCGGCCTTCCTGCGGCCGCGCAACGCCTCGCCCGCAGCCGAGCGCCTGTACCTGGCCTCGGGCAGCGCGCACCCCGGCGGCGGGCTGCCGCTGGTCCTCCTCAGCGGCAAGATCGCGGCGCAGCTCGCGCTCGCCGATTGCGCCTGACCGGGGCCGTCTGCGAAAGGAAAGTCCGCGGAGATTCCGCCCCGCCGTCCCCCAATGGAGCGCATCGCCAACCTCACCGACCGCCTGCGCTGGCCGATCGTGATCGGCTGGGTCGTGCTCGTCGCGGTCTCGCTGGTGGCGAGCCGCAACCTGTCGGACCTGCTCTCGAACCGCTTCGACCTCCCCGACACGGAGTCCACGGCGGTCCTGGAGACGCTCGAGACCGAGTTCGGGCAGCGCGGCGACTCCACGTTCCTGCTCGTCGTCGAGAGCGCGGACGGCGCGGACGCCTCGCCGGCGCTCCTCGAGGCGACGCAGGCCGCGGCCGCCCGCGCCGGGGCCGCGCTCGGCGACGCCCAGCCGGGGCCCGTCCAGAGCTCGGGGCCGCTCGCCTACGTCGCGATCGGGACGACCCTGGAGCCCGCCGCGGCCCAGCTGCGCGTGGAGGACGTCCGCACGGCGATCGGGGCGGTGGAGGGGGGCACCGCGTACCTGAGCGGCCAGGTCGCGATCAACCGCGACCTCCAGCCCGTCGTCGACCGCGACCTGATCCGCGGGGAGGCGATCGCCGTGCCGATCGCCGCGTTCGTCCTCCTGTTCATCTTCGGGACGATCATCTCGACGTTCCTGCCCTTGGTGTTCGCCCTGGCCACGGTGCCGACGACGCTCGGCATCGTCTGGATCGCGGCCCACCAGATCGACATGGCGATCTACGTCACCAACCTCGTGACCCTGATCGGCATCGGGATCGCGATCGACTACTCCCTGCTCGTCGTCTACCGCTTCCGCGAGGAGATGCACCGCATCCAGCGCGAGCGCGCCCTGCCCGACCAGGAGCCGCGGCTCGTCCGGCTCGACCGCGACGCCGTGCGCGAGGCGCTGCGGCCGACGATGCGGTTCGCGGGCCACGCCGTCGTCTTCAGCGGCCTGACCGTGGCCGTCGGTCTGGCGGGCCTGATCGTGCTGCCCCTGCCCTTCATCCGCTCGATGGGCGTCGGCGGCCTGGTGATCCCGCTGATCTCGATCTTCGCCGCCGTCACGCTCCTGCCCGCGCTCCTCAGCATCCTCGGGCACCGGCTCGGCCACCTGCGCGTGGTCCCCAGGCGCGTTCTGCGCGAGCGCATGGAGGAGGAGGGCGAGCGCGGCTTCTGGGTGCGCCTGAGCGGCGCCATCATGCGCCGGCCGTGGCCGTTCCTCGTGACGGGGAGCGCGATCCTGCTCGCTCTGGCGGTCCCCACGTTCGGGATCTCGCTGACCCCGGGCTCGAACGACGGGCTGCCCGCCCAGGTCGAGAGCGTCCAGGGCATGCTCAAGCTCGAGCGCGAGGTGGGGGCGGGGCCGCTCGCCCCGTCCCAGGTCGTCGTCGACACGGGCGCGCCCGACGGCGTCTGGTCCGCCGACCAGGCCGCCGCGATCGGGCGGCTCGCCGGGCTCCTGCGCGACGACCCCGAGGTCGGCGATCAGCCGACAGCCGTCGCCGCACCGACCGACCTGCTCGCTGAGGGCGACACCCCCGCGGCGCGGGGGCAGGCCATCGCCGCCGGCCTCGTCGACCCGACGGGTCGCTACGCCCTCGTGACCGCGGCCTCGCGCGACCAGTACGGTGCCGAGTCGAGCCAGGCGCTGGCCCGGCGGATCCGCGCCGAGATCGTCCCCGCGGCGGGCTTCCCCGCCGCGGCGACCGTCCAGGTCGGCGGCGGCCCCGCGGCCGGCATCGACTTCATCGACCGCGCCTACGGGGCCTTCCCGTGGCTCGTCCTGTTCGTGCTCGTGACCAGCTACATCCTGCTCGTGCGGGCGTTCCGGTCGCTGCTTCTGCCCCTCAAGGCCGTGATCCTCAACGTGCTCAGCGTGGCCGCGGCCTACGGCCTCCTGGTGCTGGTCTTCCAGGACGGCTGGGGCGCGTGGGCGGGGATCGAGCCGGTCGGGCAGATCGAGGCCTGGATCCCGATCTTCCTGTTCGCGATGCTGTTCGGGCTCTCGATGGACTACGAGGTGTTCCTCGTCACCCGCATGCGCGAGCTCTACGACCGCGGGCTCTCGAACGCGGACGCGGTCGCCCAGGGCCTGCAGCGCACCGGGCGGATCGTCTCGGCCGCCGCGATCATCCTCGTGGCCGCCTTCGGCGGCTTCCTGCTCGGCTCCCTGTCTGCCTTCCAGCAGTTCGGGCTCGGCCTCGCGGCCGGGATCCTGATCGACGCGACCCTGATCCGGATGATCCTCGTGCCCGCCTTCATGCAGATCGCGGGCGATGCGAACTGGTACCTGCCCGTCCGGTTCGCGCGCCTCCTGCGGGTGCGGCCGTCCGGCCGGCGCACCGCGGCCTGACTCCTTCCTGACAGGGCGGCCCGCAGGGGCTACGATTGTCGCGTACGCACGTGAAGGGGAAAGGGATGGCCACGGAGTTCGACTACATCGTCGTCGGCGGCGGCACGGCGGGCGCCGTGATCGGCGCGCGGCTGAGCGAGAACCCGGACCTGCAGGTCGCGATCATCGAGGCCGGACCCGACGATCGCCCGTACGACGAGGTGCTCAAGATCAAGCGCTGGCTCGAGCTGCTCGAGGGTCCGCTCGACTACGCGTACACGACGCAGCACCAGCCCCGCGGCAACTCGCACATCGTGCACAGCCGCGCACGCGTCCTCGGCGGCTGCTCGTCGCACAACACGATGATCTGGTTCAAGCCGCTGCCCGGCGACTGGAACGACTGGGCCGCGCAGGGCGCCACCGGCTGGGAGGGCGCGGGCATGGAGCAGTGGTACGCCAAGCTCCCGAACAAGCACCAGATCGTGCCCGAGCAGGACCGCGACCCGATCCTGCCGGACTGGATCGAGTCCGCCGTCGCCGCGACCGGCGTCGAGCGCCAGCCCGACTGGAACGCGAAGCCGTTCTTGGACGGCGCGGGCTTCCTCGACGTCGCCTACGACCCCGCCACGGGCGTGCGCTCGTCCTCGAGCGTCTCCTACCTGCACCCGATCATGGACACGCGCGCGAACCTGCACGTGATCTGCGACACGCGCTGCCTGCGCATCGACCTGGAGGGCACGCGGGCCCGCAGCGTCGACTGCGTCGGCCCCGACGGCCCCGTCACCTACACGGCGCGCGAGGAGATCGTCCTCTGCGCCGGGGCGATCGACTCGCCGCGCCTGCTCCTCCTCAGCGGCATCGGCCCGGCGGACGAGCTGCGCGGGCTCGGCATCGACGTCCAGCACGACCTGCCGAGCGTCGGCGGCGAGATCCTCGACCACCCCGAGTCGATCATCATCTGGGAGCTGAAGAAGCCGCTCGGCCCGCAGACGGTGATGGGCGCGGACTGCGCGCTGTTCGTCAACCGGCTCCAGGAGGACGACCGGCCGGACCTGATGTACCACACGTACCAGCTGCCGTTCACGTTCAACACGGAGCGGCACGGCTACCCGGTGCCGGACGACCGCTACTGCATCTGCATGACCCCGAACATCCCGCGCACCAAGTCGCGCGGACGCCTCTGGCTGCTCTCGAAGAACCCCGACATCCAGCCGGCGATCGACTTCGGCTACTTCACGGATCCCGACGGCTACGACGAGCAGACGATCGTCGACGGCCTCGAGATCGCCCGCGAGGTCGCGGCCACCGGCCCCTTCAAGGACTGGATCAAGCGCGAGGTGGCGCCCGGGCCGAAGATCACGTCGCGCAAGGACCTTTCGACCTACGGCCGGGCCGTGCACCACACGGTCTACCACCCTCTCGGCGGCTGCAAGATCGGCGCCGTCGACGACCCGACCACCGTGGTCGGCCCGGACCTGCGCGTGAAGGGCGTCGAGGGCCTGCGCGTCGCGGACGGCGCGATCTTCCCGGCCCTGACCACCGTCAACCCGGTGGTCGGCGTGCACATGATCGGCGAGAAGTGCGCCGACCTGATCCTCCACGGCTGAGCCGGGCGCTCAGGGCGCGACGGTCTCGGCGCGGGCGCGGCTGACCTGCGCCCAGGCCACGGCCACGAGAACGACGAGGCCGCCGAGGATCTGCAGGGGGGAGAGGGACTGCCCGAGCAGGACCCAGGCCACGGCGCCCGCGATCAGGGGCTCGATCATCGCCGTCACGCTGGCCCCGTCGGCGCCGATCAGCCGCACGCCGGCGATCAGCATCGCAAACGGCGCAATCGTCCCGAGCACCGACACCCACAGCAGCATCAGCCAGACCGGCAGGTCGACGCCGAGCCCGTCCGACCAGCCGGCCGCCGCGGCGAAGGGGAACGACCACGGCGGCTGCGCCACGAGCAGGGCGACGGCCCCGAAGCCGAGCCCGATGGCGAGCACGGCGGTGGCCGAGCGGTGCTGGGCGAGCCGCTCGGCGTGCAGCGCGTAGTAGGCGTAGCAGCAGGCGGCGCCGAGGCTGAGCGCGACGCCGAGCGCGGAGAGGCGCCCGTCGACGCCGCCCTGGAGGTCGAGGACGAGCGCGAGGCCGACGAGGGCGAGCGGGATCGCGGCCCACACGGCCCCCGGCAGCCGCCGGCCCCAGGCGAAGCGCACCCAGAGGGCCACGAGCAGGGGCGCCGAGTACTCGATCACCAGGGAGATCGAGATCGGGATGCGGCTGATCGCTTCGAAGTACAGCCACTGCACCCCGACGAGGCCAATGATGCCGAAGCTCGCGAAGGCGAGCGCCTCGCGGCGGGTCAGGCGCAGGGCGGCGCGGTCCCGCCAGGCCAGCCACCCGAGCAGGAGCAGTGCGGCGAGGACGATGCGCGCCTCAGCCAGCCGCGAGGGCGGCACGCCGGCCTCCATGACCAGGGCCGAGACGGTGCCGTTGAAGCCCCACAGCGCCGCCGCGCCGGCCACGAGCAGAGTGCCCGATGCGGTTCGCGACAACGCCATCGCCGGTAGCCTACGGGGCGTGCTGCACGACTCCGCGCTCCTGCCGCTCTTGACGGCGCTCGTGGCGGGGGCGCTCGCGGCGCGGATGGCGGGCAGCGCCGTCCGCCGCTTCGCGCCCCAGAAGCCGCTCTGGGCCCTCGGGCTGCTGCTCTTCGCGGCGGCGAACGGCGCCGCCGCCTACGGCACCGCCGACGGCTGGGGCGAGGCCTCGTTCACGGTCTACTACCTGGCCGGCGCCTGCCTCTGCGTGGCGCTTCTCGGCGCCGGGTCGGCGTTTCTGGCGCTGCCGCGGTCGTTCGCGCTCGTGATGCTCGGGGCGCTCGTGACGGCGTGCCTCGGCGCCGCGGTGAGCGTGATCCTCGCGTCCGTCGACGAGGCGCTCCTCGCCGCCTCCGAGGGCCTCGGGGCGCCCCCGAACGAGGCCCTCGTCGGGCATGCGTTCCTATGGGCGATCGCGATGAACTCGGTGGGCACGGCGCTGCTCGTCGCCGGCGCCGTGGTCTCGATCGCGCGCCGGCGCAAGCCGGGCCCGAACGCCGCCATCCTCGCCGGCGTGATCGTGATCGCGCTGGCCGGCACCCTCACGCGCTTCGGCGGGGAGGAGCTCCTCTACGGGGGCCAGCTGGTCGGCCTGATCGTGCTCGGCGCCGGCATGGAGTGGGCGAACCGCTCGCTGCCCACCCGCGTCGAGGCCGTCGCCGCCTAGCGCGGCCCGCGCTGGTCGCGCGGCCAGGAGACCCGCATCGCGAAGGTGCTGCCGCCCTCGATGTGCGGCATGAAGCGCCGGCGGAACTCCTCGTCCAGGCCGACGTCCTCGCAGGCCGCCCGCATGTGGGCCGCCCAGGCGCTGCGCTGCGCCTCCGTGATGCGCAGGCCGTGGTGGGCGCCCTTCATGACCGCGAAGCCGCCCCGGGCCTCCGTGTGCGCCTTGGGGCCGCCGAGGAGCTCGGTCAGCCAGAGGCTGAGGCGCTCGGCGTGCTCCTCGCCCGGGTCGCGGAAGAGTGGCAGGAGCAGCGGGTCGGCGAGAGCGCGCTCGTAGAAGCGCACGCACAGCCGCTCCAGGCCGGGCGCACCGCCGGCCAGCTCGTAGAGGGTCCGATCCGCAGAGTCGGGACGGTCAGATTCGAACTGACGACCCCGCGCTCCCAAAGCGCGTGCGCTACCAGGCTGCGCCACGTCCCGATGCGGGTCGGGGGATGCCGTGGCGGTTACGCCCCTGGGACGGCGCGCAGGCCCTGGATCTCCCGGATCGCGGCGAGCTCGCGCAGCGCCTCGACCTCGATCTGGCGGATGCGCTCGCGGGTCAGGCCGAACTCGCGCCCGATCTCGTCGAGCGTGCGCGGGTCGAGGCCGTCGAGGCCGTAGCGGAGCTCAAGGACCCGGCGGTGGCGCTCCGGCAGGGCGTTGAGGCCCTCCTGCAGCGCCTCGTGGCGCAGCTGATCGGAGACGGCGTCCATCGGGTCGATCGCCTCGGCGTCGGCCAGGAAGTCGGAGAAGGAGGACTCGCCCTCGTCGCCCACCGGCTCCTCGAGGGAGATCGGGGAGCGGGCCGCCTTGCGCACGTCGAGCACCTGGTAGAGCGGCAGCTTGGCCTCCTCCGCGATCTCCTCGTTGGAGGGCTCGCGGCCGAGGCGCAGCATCAGGGTGCGCTCCGCGCGGTTGATCTTCTGGAGGCGCTCCACGACGTGGACGGGGAGGCGGATCGTGCGCGACTTGTCGGCGAGGGCGCGGGCCACCGCCTGGCGGATCCACCAGGTCGCGTACGTCGAGAACTTGAGGTCGCGGCGCCAGTCGAACTTCTCGACGGCGCGGATCAGGCCGAGGATGCCCTCCTGGATCAGGTCCAGGAAGCCGAGGCCCTGGCCGCGGTAGTTCTTCGCGATGGAGACGACGAGGCGCAGGTTGGACTCGACCATCTGCTGCTTGGCCGCCATGTCGCCCTTCTCGACGCGCTTGGCGAGGCGGATCTCGTCGGCCTTCGTGAGCAGGGGATAGCGGCCGACCTCGTGCAGGAAGAGCTGCAGCGAGTCCGTCGTGCCCTCGTAGGCGAGGCGCTTCTCGAGCGCGGTCGGCTCGGCGGGGCGGTCGATCTCGTCGACGATCTCGATGCCCTCGGCCTCGAACGCGCGGCGGACCTCGTCCATCTGCTCCGGCTCGAGCTCGTGCTCGGCGAGCCGGTCCACGATCTCGGAGAAGTTGAGCGTGCCGCGGTCGTGCCCCAGCTCCAGCAACTGCTGGAACTCGGCGAGCTCGTGGATCTCGTTCGGCTGTTCGACGATCATCGCTTCCGCGTCCCTTTCCGATGGTCCGGCGCCGGGCGCCGGTAGACTTCCCACTTCGCGCACCGCCGCGCTGTCCCCAACGTACGACGGAGAGCCCCTATTCCCCTGCAGGCCATCTCGCTGATGCTCGGCCCCTACGGGACTAACTGCTACATCGTCCACCCGGACGGCGTGGCCGACTGCGTCGTGGTCGACCCCGGCGAGGAGCCGGAGCGCGTGCTGGCCGCGCTCGAGGAGCGGGGCCTGAGCTGCGTCGCCGTCCTGGTGACGCACTCGCACCTCGACCATGTCGGGGGCGTCGGCGCGGTCGCCCGGGCGGCGACATGCCCAGTTTACACCTCGGCGGGCGACGCCGACGTGGTCGCGCACGTCAACGACCACCTCTGGCCCGGCTTCGGCCCTTACGTCGAGCACGCCCCCGAGGGGCGGCTCGTCCCGGGCGAGCGGCTCGGGCTCGCCGGGCTCGCGATCGACGTCCTCGCGACGCCGGGCCACCACCCGCACGCCGTCTCGCTCCTCATCACGGGCCCCGACGGCGACCAGGTCCTGGCCGCGGGCGACGTCCTCTTCGCGGGCTCGGTCGGCCGCACCGACCTCGAGGGCGGCGACTGGGACGTGCTCGCCGCCTCCATCGCCCTGCTCGTCGACGCGGTCGACCCCGACGTGCCGGTCCTGCCCGGCCACGGCCCCGTCACGACGCTGCGCCACGAGCTCGCCACCAACCCCTTCCTGACGGGGATCGCCCGGTGACCGACTCCTTCCAGGCGCCGCGGGGCACTCTCGACTGGCTGCCGCCCCGCAGCGGGGCGCGGCGCGCGATGATCGGCGCCTTCGCAGCGCGGGCCGAGCGGGCCGGCTTCCGCGAGGCGCAGACCCCCGTCTTCGAAGAGCAGGGCCTCTTCGCCCGCACGGCCGGCGCGTCGTCGGAGGTCGTCGGCAAGGAGATGTACGTCTTCACGGACCAGGGCGACCGCGAGCTCGCTTTGCGGCCCGAGTTCACGGCCGGGATCGTGCGCGCCTACCTCGAGCACGGCCTCTCGCGCGAGGCCCAACCCGTGCGCCTGTGGTCGGCCGGCTCCTGCTACCGCTACGCCGCCGTGCAGCGCGGGCGCTACCGCGAGTTCACGCAGGTCAACGCCGAGGCGATCGGCTCCGACGACCCGGCCGTCGACGCCGAGCTGATCGCGCTGCAGGTCGGCTGGTTCCGGGAGCTCGGGCTCGAGGGCCTCGCGGTGCGCCTCAACACGATCGGCGACCGCGCCGACCGCGAGCCGTACCTCGCGCTCCTGCGCGCCTTCCTCGACAAGCACCTCGGGGACGTAGCGGACGACGTGCGCCGCCAGCGCGACCTCAACCCGCTGCGCGCCTTCGACACGAAGGACCCCGCCTCGCAGGCGGTGATGGCGCAGGCGCCGGTGATCGCCGACCACGTCGGCGCGGAGGCCGCCGCCCACTTCGATCGGGTGCGGGAGTTCCTCGACGCGCGCGGCATCGCGTACGTCCTCGACCCGACCCTCGTGCGCGGGCTCGACTACTACAGCCGCACCACCTGGGAGGTGGCGTGGCCCGAGCTCGGCGCGCAGTCGGGCATCGGCGGCGGCGGGCGCTACGACGGCCTCGCCGAGCTGATCGGCGGCCCGCCGACGCCCGGCGTCGGCTTCGCCTGCGGCGTCGAGCGCGTCCTGCTCGCCCTCGCGGCGCAGGAGCGGCTGCCCGGCGTGGCGCCCCGCTGCGACGCCTTCTTCATGGTGCTCGCGGATGCGGCGCGACCGACCCTGCACGCCCTGATGGAGGCGGCGCGGGACCGGGGACTGGCCTGCGAGGCGGACCTCGCCGGGCGTGCCGCCAAGGGCCAGATCAAGCAGGCGGACCGCGTCGGTGCCGCACGCACGGTCGTCTGCGGCGACGATGAGTGGGCGCGCCGGGTCTGCCTGGTGCGCGACATGACGAGCGGCGAGCAAATCGAGGTGGCCCTCGACGACCTCGTCGGCCATCTCGCGGACCTGGCCGGAGGGGCACAGGCATGAGCTACAGGACCCAGCAGTGCGGGGAGTTCTCCCCGGCGGCGATCGGCAGCGCGGTGACGGCGTCCGGCTGGACGGCGCGCAAGCGCGACCACGGCGGGCTCGTCTTCATCGACCTGCGCGACCGCTCGGGCATGGTCCAGCTCGTGATCGACCCCGACGTGGCGCCCGACGCCCTCGCGGTCGCCCAGGCCGCGCGCGTCGAGTCGGTGCTGCGGGCCGAGGGCACCGTGGTGGCGCGCTCCCCCGAGACCGTCAACCCGAACCTGGCCACGGGCGCGGTGGAGATCATGGTCTCCGCGCTGTCCGAGCTCGCGCCGTCCGACCCGCTGCCGTTCCAGCTCGACGACGAGGGCGTCGACGAGTCGCTGCGCATCCGCCACCGCGCGCTCGACCTGCGCCGCGACGAGCTGCAGCGCAACCTGCACGTGCGCTTCCGCGTCACCCAGCTGATCCGCCGCCACCTCGAGGAGCGCGGCTTCTGGGAGCTGGAGACGCCGATCCTGACCAAGTCGACCCCGGAGGGCGCCCGCGACTTCGTCGTGCCGGCCCGCCTCAATCCGGGCTCCGTCTACGCGCTGCCGCAGTCGCCCCAGCTCTTCAAGCAGCTCTACATGATGGCCGGCTACGAGCGCTACTACCAGATCGCCCGCTGCTTCCGGGACGAGGCGCAGCGCGCCGACCGCCAGCTGGAGTTCACGCAGCTCGACGTCGAGATGTCCTTCGTCGAGCGCGACGACGTGCTCGACCTCGCCGAGGACCTCTACTGCGAGCTCTGGCGCGAGATCGCCGGGATCGACCTGCCGCGGCCGTTCCCGCGGCTCACGCACGCCGAGGCCATGCTCCGCTACGGGACCGACAAGCCGGACCTCCGCTACGACCTGGAGATCAGCGACGTCTCCGACGCCCTGCGGGGCTCCGAGTTCGCGGTCTTCAAGGGCGCGCTCGAGGGCGGCGGCTGCGTGCGGGCCCTGGCCTGCCCGGGCGCCGCGTCCCTCAGCCGCAAGGACCTCGACGAGCTCGCGGAGTTCGCCAAGGAGTGGGGCGGCAAGGGCCTCGCCTACCTCCTGCTCGACCCCGGTGGGGAGATCCGCTCGCCGATCGCGAAGTTCCTGTCGGAGGCGGAGATCGCCGCGATCGTCGCCGCCACGGGCGCGGGGGAGGGCGACGCCGTCTTCCTCGCCGCGGACGAGGTCGCCATCGTGCAGCGCGTCCTCGGCGCCCTGCGCCCGCACCTCGCAGAGCGCTTCGAGCTCGCCGACCCCGACGCCTGGGCTTTCCTCTACGTCGTCGACTTCCCGCTGTTCGGCTGGGACGCGGAGGCGGGCCGCTGGGTCGCGGAGCACCACATGTTCACGGCGCCGCGGCGCGAGGACGAGGACCGCATCGAGTCCGATCCGGGCTCCGTCCTGTCGGAGGCCTACGACCTCGTGATCAACGGCTCCGAGATCGCATCGGGCTCGATCAGGATCAACCGCCCCGACCTGCAGGAGCGCGTCTTCCGCACGGTCGGGTTCTCGGCCGAGGAGGCCGAGGAGCGCTTCGGCTTCCTCCTGCGCGCGCTCCGCTACGGGGCGCCCCCGCACGGGGGCATCGCGCCCGGCATCGACCGCACCGTGATGCTGCTCGTCGGCACGGACTCGATCCGCGACGTCATCGCCTTCCCGAAGATCGCGGGCGGCTTCGACCCGCTCACGGACGCGCCCTCGCCGGCCAGCCCCGAGCAGTGGCGCGACCTCGGCCTGCCGGTGCCCCCGCCGCCGGCGCCCAAGGGCGCGGAGGGGGCGTGAGCCGCCCCGACGGTCGCCGCCCGGACGAGCTCCGGCCCGTCGTTATCACCCCGGGCTTCCTCGCCTGCGCCCCGTCCGCCCTGATCGAGGTCGGCGCCACGCGCGTCCTCTGCACCGCCATCTGCGAGGAGGGCGTGCCGCCGTGGCTGCGCGGCCAGGGCCGCGGCTGGCTGACCGCCGAGTACGGGATGCTGCCGGCCTCCACGGGCCAGCGCAAGGCCCGCGACGCGACGCGCGGCAAGCTCGACGGCCGCACGGTTGAGATCCAGCGCCTGATCGGCCGCTCGCTGCGCGCCGTGGTCGACCTCGACCGGCTCGGCGAGCGCACGCTGTGGGTCGACTGCGACGTCCTCGAGGCGGACGGCGGCACCCGCTGCGCCTCGATCACGGGCGCCTGGGTGGCGCTCCGGATCGCGCTCGACCGGATCGGCATGGCGCACGCCCTGCGCGACTCGATCGCCGCCGTCAGCGTCGGCATCGTCGCCGGCCACTCCGTCCTCGACCTGCCCTACGTCGAGGACTCCACGGCAGACGTGGACATGAACGTCGTGATGACGGGCGCGGGCGGCCTCGTGGAGGTGCAGGGCACCGCCGAGGGCACGCCCTTCCCGCGCGCCGACCTGAACGGCCTGCTCGACCTCGCGGCGGGCGGCATCGAGGGCCTCAAGGCCGCGCAGGAGGCGGCCGTGCAGGCGGCGTGAGCGACCCGATCCGCCTCGCGACCGGCAACCCCGGCAAGGCGGCGGAGTTCGCGCGGCTGCTCGGGGCGCCCGTCCTGCCGATCGACGGCTGGGACCCGCCCGACGAGAACGGCGCCAGCTTCCTCGACAACGCTCGCATCAAGGCCCGCGCGGGTGCGCGGCAGTGCCCCGGCGCCTGGGTGGTGGCCGACGACTCCGGGCTCTGCGTCGACGCGCTGGGCGGCGCCCCCGGCGTCCTCAGCGCCCGCTACGGCGGGCCCGGACTCGACGACGCGGGGCGCGTGCAGGCACTCCTGACCGCCGTCGAGGGCGCCCCGGACCGCTCCGCCCGCTTCGCCTGCGCGCTCGTGGCGATCACCCCCGACGGGACGGAGCTGGCGACGGAGGGCACGCTCGAGGGGGCGCTCGCCGAGGCGCCCCGCGGCGCGAACGGCTTCGGCTACGACCCGATCCTGATCCCGGCCGGCGAGACGCGCACCTGCGCCGAGCTCGCGCCGCACGAGAAGGACGCGATCTCGCACCGCGGCGCGGCCGCCCGGCGGCTGCGCGAGGCGCTCGGGCTGTGAGGCGGCGCGCGGGCGGCGCGCTCGCCGCGGCCTTCGCGGTCGCCGGCGCCCTCTGGGTCGCGGCCGCGGTCGCGAGCGGCTCCGGCAGCGCGCTCGCGGCGGCGGGACTCGCCGGCGCGCTGCTCCTGGCGCTCGTGGCCGACCCGCCCGTCTCCGCCCGCGATCCCCGCCGGCGCGCCGCCGGCCGACTCGCGGGCGCCGCACTGGCCCTCGTCCTCGGCACGGTCGGGGTGGTGGCCGCGCTCGCACAGGGCTTCGGCCTCAACCCGGACTGGCCGCTGGTGGCCGCCGCGGGGGCGCTCGGTGCGCTCGTCCCGGCCGTCGCGGTCCTCGTGCTCCGCCGGGCTGAGCTCGATCAGCCCGTCCTCGCCTCCGAGCGCTCGGCGCTCCTGCGCTGCGCCGCCGTCGGCATCGCCCTCGCGCTCGGCGTCCTCGTCGCGGCCTACGTCCTGCCGGCGGTCGACGCCGTCGTCGGCGTCGGCTTCGGTCTCCTGGCCGTCCTCGAGGGCGTCGCCCTCGCCCGGCCGGGCGGGGCGGGCCTGCGGCGCGTGCCCACGCCCGCCGAGGTTCGGGCGGTGGAGGACGCGATCATCCACGGTCCGCCCGAGGTCGCCGGGCATCGGCGCCTCGTGGTGCGCAGCACGGGCGGCGCCCAGTACCTGTCCGTCGAGGTGCTCCTGCGCCGCGCCGTCCAGCCGGCCCGCGCGCTGGCGATCCGCGCCGAGCTGGAGCACCGGATCCGGCAGATCCTGCCCGACCTCGTTGTCGATGTCCGGCCCGTGCTCGACCCCGACGCGGCCGTCCGGCCCGCGCTCGACCCGACCCGCTCCTACGGGGACGCGACCGAGCTCCTTGACGACGCCACGCAGCCCCTGGAGGCCGCGCCGGCGGGCGATGAGCCGGGCCACGGCGAGGTGCTAGGGTCCGCGCCATGGCGGCAGGAGTGAACCCCGACCAGGCGCTCGCGGAGCTGATCGACGTCTCGGCGCAGATCGAGGGCGCGGCGATCCTCGACGCGGAGGGCGCCGTCCTCGCCTCGATCGGCGGGGTCGGCGACGGCGCGGCCGCGCTCCTGCGCGCCGCCGACGAAGCCGCGCGCCTCCTCGGCCGACCCGCGGTCGCCCAGTGCGAGGTCGGCCTTGGCGACCGGCTCGTCTTCGCGGTCCGCGAGGGCGATCGCGCCGCGGTCGCCGTGACCGGGGCCGAGGCCACCGCCGGGCTCGTCTTCTACGACCTGCGCCAGGCGCTGCGCGGGGAGGCCGCCTGATGCGCGCCGGACGCCTCGTCGGCGCCGCCCTGGCCCTCGGCACCGCCGCGGCCGCGGTCATCCTCGTGCGGCGCCGCTCGAGCGCGGGCCAACCCCGCGCCGACCTCTATTTCGCGGACGGCTCGATGCTGTCGCTCGACGTGGCGGCGCCCGAGATCGACCAGCTCCTGCGTGCCGCGCGTAGCGTGGCCGGGGCGGGGACCGCGTGAGCGACCTCGCGGAGCGGATCCGGGCCGTCGCGTACCTCGAGGGCGACTTCGTGCTGCGCTCGGGGCGCCGCAGCAGCTTCTACCTCGACAAGTACCGCTTCGAGACGCAGCCCGACCTCCTGCGCGAGATCGGCGAACTCCTGGCGGCCCGGATCGCCGAGGTGGAGCCGGACGCCGTCCGGATCGCGGGGCCCGAGCTGGGCGCCGTGGCCCTCGCCGCATCGGCGAGCATGGCGTCGGGCCTGCCGTTCCTGATCGTGCGCAGTGCCGCCAAGGACTACGGCACCTCCAACCGCCTCGAGGGGGTCTGCGAGGAGGGGGAGCGGGTCGTCGTCGTCGAGGACGTCGTCACGAGCGGCGGCGCGGCCCTCGACGCCGTGCGCGCCCTGCGCCAGACGGGGCTCGTCTGCGACACCGTGATCTGCGTCGTGGACCGCGGCGAGGGCGGCGCCGAGGCGATGGCCGAGGCCGGCGTGCGGCTCGAGCAGCTGCTCGACGCCGAGGCCCTCCGGCTCGGCCGCTGAGAACCGCATAGCCACGCGGAACCGGTGCCGGCCGACGGCGCGGGATCCGCATAGGCAAGCGGTTTTCCGGCGGATTTGGCTTTCCTACACGGCGCCGTTCCGGCAAACCCGCATCGTTGAGCGGAAGTCCGTCCGATGGGGGTGGTACGTTCCGCCCGTTCACAACCGTCCTGGAGGGAACAGTGACGAAAGCGGAGTTCATCGATCAGATCGCCGAGAAGACGGGCCTCAGCAAGAAGGACGCTGGGGAGGCCGTCGAGGCGATGCTCGACACCATCTCCGGCACGCTCAGTCGGGGCGGTGACGTGACCTTCACCGGCTTCGGGAAGTTCACGGTGCAGCACCGTGCCGCCCGCATGGGGGTCAACCCCCGCACGGGCGCCAGGGTGCAGATCGCGGCGACCAAGGTGCCGAAGTTCTCGGCGGGGTCGCAGCTCAAGGCCGCCGTCAAGGGCTAGGCCGGGTGCCGCGTCCTGCGGCTCCCATGCGCGCGAAGCGGCCGTCTCCCACCCGGGGGGCGGCCGCGGCGCGTTCGGGGGCGTCCGCGTGATCCCGTTCGGCGACCGCCTCGCGGCGCGCGTCGAGGCCTGCGGGAGCGCGCTCTGCGTCGGGATCGACCCGCGCGGCCCCTTCCCGGACGAGGTCCTGCGGGGCCTCGCCGACTCGCGCTCCGGCCAGGCCCGCGCCGTGGAGCGCTACGCCGTCGGCCTCGTCGAGGCCGCGGCGCCGTTCTGCGCCGCGGTCAAGCCGCAGGTCGCCCTGTTCGAGCTGCTCGGCGGCTACGGGCTGCACGCCCTCGACCGGGTCTGCGAGACGGCCCGCGAGCACGGGCTCCTGATCATCGCCGACGCCAAGCGCGGCGACATCGCCTCCACGGCGACCGCCTACGCGGAGGCCTGGATCGGCCTGCGCCCGGGCGAGACCGCGCCCCTCGCGGACGCCGTCACCGTCAACGCCTACATGGGCCCCGACACCGTCGAGCCGTTCCTCGCCGTCGCCGACCGCCACGGCGCGGGGCTGTTCGTCCTCGCGCGCACCTCGAACCCCGGCGCCTCCGAGCTCGAGGAGCGCCGACTCGAGGACGGCGGCCAGGTCTGGGAGGCGGTCGCCGGCTGGATCGCGGACTGGGGCGGGGAGCGCAAGGGCACGAGCGGGCTCGCGTCCATCGGGGCCGTGGTCGGGGCGACCGCGCCCGCCGCGGTGCGGACGGCGCGCGACCTGATGCCCGACGCGCCGCTGCTCTTGCCCGGCGTCGGCGCCCAGGGCGGACGCATGGAGGACCTCGCGCCCGCCTTCGAGCGCCATCCGGCCGGGGGCCTGGTGGTGGCGGCGCGCAGCGTCATCGAGGCCTGGCGCGACACGGATGCCGACTGGCGGAGCGCCGTCGCGGAGGCCGCGCGGCGCCACGCCGAGGACATCCGCCGCCTCGGCGCCTGACGGAACGCGCAGCGGGGGTACGATTGCGGCCGTGCGCGGCCGCAATCGCTACTCCGTCTGGACCATCGTCGCCCCGCTCGCCCTCGTCGGCGTGTTCGGGCTCAGCGTCATGCTCGTCCGCGACGCCCTCGACCGGCCCGCGGCTCCCGCGCCGGCGGCGGCGGAGACCGCCGTGGTTGAGGACGCGGAGGCCGCGGAGCCCGTCACCGTCGGGGCGGACGTGCCGCCGTCGTACACGATCCGAAAAGGCGATACGCTTAGCGCGGTCGCCGAGCGCTACGGCCTCACCGAGGACTACATCCGCGGGCTCAACCCCGGCCTCGACCCCCTCGCCCTGATCCCGGGCGAGCGCATCAAGCTTCGCGACTCCGCCTGAAACCCCGCCCATGATCGTCACCGTCACGCCCAACGCCGCTCTGGACAAGACGATCCAGGTGTCCAGCATGCAGATCGGCATGCGCCACCGCGGCGCCCAGAGCATCGTGGCGCCCGGCGGCAAGGGCATCAACGTCGCCCGCGCCCTCTTGGTGCTGCAGGAGCCCGTGATCGCCACGGGCCTCGCCGGCGGCGAGACCGGGGCGCGCATCGTCCGCGAGCTGACCGCCGAGGGCATCCTCAACGACTTCACGCCGATCGGCGGCGAGTCGCGCAGCACCACGGTGCTGATCGACCCGACGAGCGGCGGCCAGACCGAGATCATCGAGAACGGCCCCGAGGTGACGGCCGGGGAGCTCGACCGGCTCCTCGAGCGGCTCGAATACGTGGCCCGCGACGCCCGCTGGGTCGTCCTCGCCGGCTCCCTGCCCCGCGACGTCGCCGAGGACTGGTACGCCGACGCGATCAAGCGCCTGCGTCGCACCGGGGCGATGATCGTGCTCGACTCCGAGGGGGAGCCGCTGCGCCACGGCGTCGCCGCCGAGCCGCACCTGGTCTCGCCAAACCAGCGCGAGGCCGAGGCGCTCGTCGGGCACGAGTTCGCGAGCGAGGACGACATCGTCGCCGCGCTGGACGAGATCGTGGAGATGGGCCCGCGCAACGTCCTGATCACGTTCGAGGGCGGCCTCGCCGCGCTCGTGCGCGACGGCCAGCAGACGCGGCGCTTTCTGGTGCGCGCCCCGCGCGTCGAGATCCTCGGGACCGTCGGCGCGGGAGACGCCCTGCTCGCGGGCTACTTGACCGCCCTGTGCCGCGACCAGGACGTCGAGCCGGCGCTCCGCCACGCGGTCGCCTGCGGCACCGCCAGCACGCTGACGCCCGGCGCGGGCCGCCTCGACCCGCGCGACGTTAAGCGCCTGCTGGCCCAGACCGAGCTGCTCGAGCCGACGCCGCTCTAAGCCCCGGCGCCGTCCGGAACCCCGACTAGTGTCAGGGGCACAGAACGACGGACGGCTGGGCCGGGCCCCGGAGCCGGGGCGCCACCCGCGGAAAGGACCGGCGGAGCGCGGTGGAGATCGAAATCGGACGGGGGAAGAAGGCGCGACGCGCCTACGGCTTTGACGACATCGCGATCGTGCCGAGCCGGCGCACGCGCGACGCCGAGGACGTCGACATCGGCTGGAAGCTCGGTCCGTACCTGATCGAGCTGCCACTCGTCGCGTCGGCCATGGACGGCGTCGTCTCGCCCGCGACGGCGATCCAGCTCGGCCGCCTCGGCGCGCTCGGCGTCCTCAACCTGGAGGGGCTGTGGGCCCGCTACGCGGACGCCGACGCGATTCTCGAGGAGATCGCCGGGCTGCCGCCGGAGACCGCCACCCAGCGCATGCAGGAGATCTACAGCGCGCCGATCGACGCCGACCTGATGGCGCAGCGCGTCCGCGAGATCAACGCGGCGGGCGTGATCACGGCCGCCAGCCTAACCCCGCAGCGCGTCCGCGACCACTGGGAGGGCCTCGTCGCCGCCGGCCTCGACGTGCTCGTGATCCAGGGCACCGTCGTCTCTGCGGAGCACGTGTCGCGCAGCGTCGAGCCGCTCAACCTGAAGGAGTTCATCGCCGGCGTCGGCATCCCGTGCGTCGTCGGCGGCTGCGCCAGCTACCAGACGGCGCTGCACCTGATGCGGACGGGCGCCGCCGGCGTCCTCGTCGGCGTCGGGCCGGGCGCGGCCTGCACGACCCGCGGCGTCCTCGGCGTCGGCGTGCCGCAGGCGACCGCGATCGCCGACGCGGCCGCGGCCCGCGTCCAGCACCTCCTCGAGACCGGCCAGTACGTCAACGTGATCGCCGACGGCGGCATGCGCACCGGCGGCGACATCGCGAAGGCGATCGCCTGCGGGTCGGACGCCGTGATGATCGGCTCGCCCCTGGCCCGCGCCCACGAGGCGCCCGGCCGCGGCACCCACTGGGGAATGGCCACGTTCCACCCGACCCTGCCGCGCGGCGCCCGCGTGCGCACGCAGCAGGTGGCGACCCTCGAGCAGGTCCTGCTCGGGCCCGCCAACGAGAACGACGGCACCCTCAACCTGATGGGCGCGCTGCGCACGTCGATGGCCACCTGCGGCTACGAGACGATCCACGAGTTCCAGAAGGCCGAGATCATGGTCGCGCCGTCCCTGCAGACCGAGGGCAAGAAGCTCCAGCGCGAGCAGGGCATCGGGATGTCGCGCTAGCCGGATGGCCTCCGACCAGCCGATCCTCGTCCTCGACTTCGGCGCGCAGTACGCGCAGCTGATCGCCCGCCGGATCCGTGAGCGGCGGGTCCTGTCGGAGCTGGTCCCGCACGACCTGACCGCGGCGGAGCTGGCGGCGCGCAACCCGGCTGGGATCGTCCTGTCGGGCGGGCCCGCCTCCGTCAACGAGCCGGACGCCCCGGTTCTCGACCCCGCGATCTTCGACCTCGGGGTGCCGGTGCTCGGCATCTGCTACGGGATGCAGGCGATGGCGCAGGCCCTCGGCGGCGAGGTGGGGCGGACCGGGGCGGGGGAGTTCGGCAAGACGGAGCTCGCGCTGGAGACCGACGCGGTCCTGTTCCGCGGGATCCCGCCCGCGCACTCCTGCTGGATGAGCCACAACGACTCGGTCACGCGGCTGCCGGACGGGTTCCGCGCGACGGCCTCGACGCCGGGCGCACCGGTGGCGGCGATGGAGCACCCCGAGCGGCGCCTGCACGCCGTCCAGTTCCACCCCGAGGTGGTGCACACGCCGCAGGGCACGGAGATGCTGGAGCGCTTCGCCTACGACGTCTGCGGCCAGGACGGCTCGTGGACGCCGCAGCGCGTGATCGACGAGCAGGTCGAGCGGATCCGCGCCCAGGTCGGCGACGAGCGGGTGCTGTGCGCCCTGTCCGGCGGCGTCGACTCCGCCGTCGCCGCGCTGCTCGTGCACCGTGCCGTGGGCGACCAGCTGACCTGCGTGTTCGTCGACCACGGCTTCCTGCGCGAGGGCGAGGCCGAGCAGGTCGTCGAGACCTTCGGGGGGCACTACAAGGTGCCGCTCGTGCACGTGCAGGCGCAGGAGCGCTTCCTCGGCCTCCTCGCCGGCGTCACGGACCCGGAGGCCAAGCGCAAGATCATCGGCGAGACCTTCATCCGCGTGTTCGAGGAGGAGTCACGCCGGCTCGAGGGCGTGCGCTACCTCGTCCAGGGGACGCTCTACTCGGACGTGATCGAGTCCGGCTCGAAGACGGCGGCCACGATCAAGTCGCACCACAACGTCGGCGGGCTCCCCGACGACATGGACCTCGAACTGTGCGAGCCCCTGCGGCTGCTCTTCAAGGACGAGGTGCGCCAGGTCGGGATCGAGCTCGGGATGCCGGAGCGGATGGTCTGGCGCCAGCCGTTCCCGGGGCCGGGCCTCGCGATCCGGATCATCGGCGACGTGACCGAGGAGCGCCTGCGCATCCTGCGCCACGCGGACGCCGTCCTGCAGGAGGAGATCCGCGCCGCCGACTGGTACCGCCGCCTGTGGCAGTCCTTCGCGGTCCTGCCGACCGTCAAGTCGGTCGGCGTGATGGGCGACGCGCGCACCTACGAGTACCCGATCGTGCTCCGCGCCGTCACCTCGGAGGACGCGATGACGGCCGACTGGGCGCGGCTGCCCTACGACCTCCTCGAGCGCATCTCGACCCGGATCATCAACGAGGTCCAGGGCGTCAACCGGGTCGCGCTCGACATCTCGTCGAAGCCGCCCGGCACGATCGAATGGGAGTAGGCCGCCGCACCGCGGAACGCGGTGGCCGCGCGGTACCCTAGAGACGTGGCCGCATCCGCCTCCGCCCGCCGCGCGCAGGTCCGACGGCGGCGCCTGCTCGTCCTCGGCGTCGCCGCGCTCGTCCTGCTCGCGGTCGCCGCGGCCGCCCTCGCGCTGCGCCCGGACGAGCCGGCCGCACCGGCGAGCTACGCCTCACAGAGCGCGGTCGACCGCGCCGCCGAGGAGGCGGCCGCGAGCGCGCAGGAGGCGGCCAAGGCCGCGCGCGAGATCGAGGAGCGCACGTGGTCGACGGGGCCCTACGCCGAGGAGGTGCCGAAAGAGGACGGCGTCGCCGCCGGCGCGCCCGTCAAGGGGCTCGTGGCCCTGACCTTCGACGACGGCCCGGGCCGCTACACCTACGACGTGCTGGCGCTTCTCAAGCGCCACCGGATGAAGGCCACGTTCTTCGTGCTCGGGTCGAAGGCCGAGCAGGACCCGGCCGCGCTGCGGCAGATGGTGCGCGAGGGCCACGTGGTGGCCGCGCACTCCTGGAGCCACGCGAGCATGGTGACCCTCAACGCCAAGGGACTGCGCGCGGAGTTCGACCGCACCAACGCCGTGATCCGCGAGGCCACCGGCCGCGTGGCGGCCATCCAGCGGCCGCCCTTCGGCGACTTCGACGGGCGCACGAACCGCTGGTCACGCGCCAACGGCATGCTACCCATCCTCTGGAACGTGGACTCGAACGACTGGCAGCTCCAGGACCCCCGCACCGTCGTCGACAACGTCCTCAACGCCCCGAACCTCGGCCCCGGCGCGATCATCCTCCTGCACGACGGCGGCGAGGACCGCTCGATGACCGTCAACGCGCTGCCGGCGATCATGGACGGGCTGCGCAGGCGCGGCCTGCGCTCCGTGACGATCCCCGAGCTCCTGCGCCAGGGCCCGCCCGAGACGATCGGCCCCGGCACCTTCGCCCCGAGCAGCTACGCCGAGGGCGCCACCGCGGACCAGGGCTAGAGTGCGCCCCGCAGCCGCTCGGCGGTGCGGGTGAGGGCGTCGGGAGCGCCGGGCGCGGTCGGCCACGGGATCGTCAGGCCGTCGTCCGGACGGCGCGGGAGCACGTGCACGTGCAGGTGGAGGACGGTCTGCCAGCCGTCGGCCCGCGCGCAGGACAGGAGCGTCGCGCCGGTGGCCCCGAGCGCGGCCTCCTGCGCCCGCGCGACCCGGCCCGCGAGGGCCATGCAGGCGGCGAGCGCGTCGTCGCTCGCGGCGAGCGCGTCGTCGTGGTGCTCGCGCGGGATCACGAGGACGTGCCCCTCCACGGCGGGGAAGATGTCCATGAACGCGAGGGCGCGCTCGTCCTCCGCCACGAGGGTGGCAGGGATCGCGCCGGCGGCGATCCCGCAGAACAGGCAGTCGGCCATGCCGCGATCCTAGCGCCGTCCGCAGCGGGCGATATACCTCGGCGGTGGCCGCCTTCTCCGATCCCCGCTGGTTCGACCGCGAGGGGGCGGTCGAACGGGTCGAGGTCGCGTGCCGTGCGGTGCCGCAGGCCGACGGCTCGATGATCCGCCACGCGCAGACGCAGTCGGGCGCGGAGCTCGACGTGGTCACGCTGCGGGTCGCCGAGGGCCCCCTGACGGGGCGCCACGCGGGGCTCCTGATCTGGCCGCCGCGCCGCCCGGGCGACCTTGAGCGCACGCTCGGGCCGCTCGCCGCCGTCGACGACCTCGAGGGGCTCGCCGAGCGCCTCGCCGCGACCACGCTGCGCTGCCGGCTCGAGACCAGCCCGTTCGGCGACCTCGAGGTGCGCAAGATCCTCGACCTCGCGCCGGAGCTGCCCGTGCCCGAGCCCGCGGGGCCGGTGCCCCCCGACGTGCCTGCGGACCTCCTGCCCGACCGGCCCGCCGCACCGCCCGCGGCGCGCGTCCAGGTGATCGCCGACGCCGCGCGGGTGCGGGAGGCCGCTGAGCTCCTCAGCGGGCTGCCCGTGCTCGCGGTCGACATCGAGACCGCCTGCACGCGGCTGCCGCCCGAGGAGCGGGACAACCGCGACGCCTTCGAGCCGTGGAACGGCACCGTGCGGCTCGTGCAGGTCGCCGCCGCGGCCCCCGACGGCGGCCTCGCCGCGGTCGTGATCGACTGCTGGGAGGCCGACCCCCTGCCCGTGCTGCGCCTGCTCGGCGAGCCGGGGCGGCAGGTGATCGCGCACAACGCGAAGTTCGAGCAGAGCTGGATCGCGTACCGCTGGGGGATCGAGTTCGGGGCCGTCGTGGACACGATGGCCTGGTGGTCGGTGATCGCCGGGCACCTGGCCGCGGCGGGGGCCGACAGCGGGGTGGAGGACGCCCGGCTCGTGACGCTCGTGGAGCGCTTCCTCGGGCTCGAGCTCGACAAAAGCTTCCAGACATCCGACTGGTCCCTCGAGGAGCTGTCGGCCGGCCAGCTCGAGTACGCCGGGCTCGACGCCGCGGTGCTCGTGCCGCTCGCCGCGACGCTCGCGGGCATCGCCACGCGGCTCGGCTGCGCGGAGCAGGCCCGCATCGCGTCCATGGCCTGCACGCGACGCGCCGCCGCGTCCGTGCGCTTCGGCGCCGACCGCCATCCCGACGAGGCCGACGCGGCGCGCACGATGATCGCCAACGCCGCCTCGGCCGCCGACCTCGAGACCGCGGGCGCCCTGATGCGGCGGATGGCGCTGCGCGTCGGCTCGCGCGAGGAGCTCGCGGAGGCCTTCCGGGCCCGCCGTCAGGCGCTCGCGCCGCCGTCGGCGTCGTAGGCGTCCCAGCCCTCGTCGCGCCAGCGGTCGGCGCGCCGGTCCCAGGCGCCCGTGAAGAGCGCCCACGAGGCGAGCCCGATCGCGGCGCCGACGACCAGCACCCCGGGCCGCAGGCGCCGCGGCGCGGCCAGGGCCGCCACGGCCAGCCCGAGCCCGGCGTGCGCCGCGTAGAGGGCGTGCTGCGGGCCCCCGAGCCGCTCCGCGGGGGCGGGGGCGGTCAGTGGCCACCAGAGCCACGGCAGGCGCGTGTTGAGGTCGTCGTGGAGCGCGTTGACGGCCTCGTCGAGGGGCCCGAGCGCGCCCGTCAGGCGGTCCGCGACGCCACGGGTGTCCGCTGCAACGTCGTCCATGCCGCCCATGCTACGGTTCCGCGCCGGTGCGGTCACCCACCGCGTCCCGATCCCATGCCGCAGAAGACCCTCAGCGCCAAGCCCGCCGACGTCCAGCACGACTGGGTAATCGTCGACGCCGACGGCGAGATCCTGGGTCGGCTCGCGACCCGCATCGCGGACGCGCTGCGCGGCAAGGGCAAGACGAACTTCACCCCGCACGTCGACACCGGCGACTACGTCGTCGTGATCCACTGCGACCGCATCCGCGTGACCGGGCAGAAGCTCGAGCAGAAGAGGTACTACCGGCACTCGGGCTACCCGGGCGGGCTCCGCGAGCGCACCCTCGCCGAACAGCTCGACCGCGACTCGACCGAGGTCGTGCGCCACGCGGTCAAGGGGATGCTCCCGAAGAGCAAGCTCGGCGCCGCGCAGCTGCGCAAGCTGAAGCTCTACAAGGGCGCCGAGCATCCGCACGAGGCCCAGCAGCCGAGGCCGCTGGCGTAGGGGGACGACGAGACGTGAGCGATCAGGCCAGCTACCGCGCGACCGGCAAGCGCAAGACGTCCGTGGCCCGCGTGATCCTGCGCCCGGGCACCGGTCAGGTCACGTGCAACGGCCGCCCGGTCGAGCAGTACTTCGACCGCGCCCCGCTGCGCACGATGGCCCTCAGCCCCCTCGAGGCCGTCGGCCTCGCCGACCGCTTCGACGTCGCGATCCGCCTCCACGGAGGCGGGATCAGCGGGCAGGCCGGGGCCTCGCGCCACGGCATCGCGCGCGCCCTCGTCGAGGCCGACCCGAACCTGCGCGGCGAGCTCAAGCGCGCCGGCTACCTGGCGCGCGATGCGCGCGCGGTGGAGCGCAAGAAGGCGGGCCTGAAGAAGGCCCGCAAGCGTCCGCAGTTCTCGAAGCGCTAGGACGACGCGCGGTGGCCCGCGCCTGGTTCGGCACGGACGGCATCCGGGGGACGGCGAACGAGCGCCTGTCCGCCGATCTCGCGCTGCGCGTGGGCCGCGCGGCCGCGCTGCGGATCGGCGGCGCCCCGACGATCCTGATCGGCCGCGACACGCGCCGCTCCGGCCCGATGCTCGAGGACGCCCTCGCGGCCGGCATCGCCGCGGCCGGCGGCCGCGCCGTGCGGCTCGGCGTCGTGCCGACGCCCGCCGTGGCCTGGGCCGTCCGCGAGCACAGCGCCGACGGCGGCATCGTCGTGTCCGCGTCGCACAACCCGTTCCCCGACAACGGCATCAAGCTGTTCGGCCCCGACGGCCACAAGCTGCTCGACGCGGCCGAGGAGGAGGTCGAGGCCCTCCTCGACCATGCGGGGCCCGGACCGACCGGCGCGGACGTGGGCTGGAGCGAGGCCGCCCCGGGCGCCGGGGAGGCCTACGCGCAGTGGGTCGCCGGCCGCGCCGGCGTGGATCTACGCGGCCTGCGCGTCGTCGTGGACTGCGCGAACGGCGCCGCCGTGGGCGTCGCGCCCGCGCTCTTCGCGGCCCTCGGCGCAGACGCGGAGCTGATCGCCTGCGCACCCGACGGCGCCAACATCAACGTCGACTGCGGCTCGACCCATCTCGACCACGTCGCGACCGCCGTGCGCGCCGCGGGCGCCGACCTCGGCATCGCGTTCGACGGCGACGCCGACCGCGTCCTCTTCTGCACGGGCGCGGGCGACCCGGTCGACGGCGACCACGTGCTCGCGATCCTCGCCCGCGACCTCCTCGCGCGCGGCGCGCTGCCCGGCAACCGGGTTGTGGTCACCAGCATGGCCAACCTCGGCGCCCACCGTGCCCTCGCCGAGCTCGGCTGCGTCGTCGAGGTGACGGACGTGGGGGACCGCTACGTGCTGGAGGCGATGCTCCGGGACGGCGCGGCGCTCGGCGGCGAGCAGAGCGGCCACGTGATCGCGCTCGACCACCAGACGACCGGCGACGGTCCGCTGACCGCGGTGCTCGTCCTCGCCGCCCTCGCGCGCTCCGGGCAGAGCCTCGCGGAGGCCACCGCGCTGGTCGAGAAGTACCCGCAGCGGTTGATCAGCGTGCGCGCCGACCGCACGGGCCTCGGGGACGCGGCGGCCGTGCACGCCGCGGTCCGGGAGGCGGAGGCGGAGCTCGGCGACGAGGGCCGCGTGGTGCTGCGCGCCTCGGGCACCGAGTCGCTCGTGCGGGTGATGGTGGAGGCCCGCGACGCGGCGGTCTGCGAGCGGATCGCCGTCGATCTCGCGACCCTCGTCGAGCGCGAGCTGCCCGTCACCGGCTGACCCCTGCGCCCCGACGGCTAGGATGCCCCGCGTGTGCGGGATCATCGGGTACGTCGGGGCGCGGCCCTGCAAGGAGCTCGTGCTGACCGGCCTCGAGCACCTCGAGTACCGCGGCTACGACTCCGCGGGGCTGGTGCTCGCCGACGCGGCCGGGCTCGAGCGCGCCCGGGCTGTCGGCCCCGTGGCCGCGCTGCGCGAGGCCGCCACGGGCCTGACCCGCGCGGCGACGGTCGGCATGGGCCACACGCGCTGGGCCACGCACGGCGGGGTGGAGGAGCGCAACGCCCACCCCTTCCTGAGCGAGGACGGGCGCTTCGCGGTCCTGATGAACGGCATCTTCGAGAACTACGTCGACCTCCGCGCCGAGGTGGCCGAGCACGGGCACGAGCTCTCGTCCGACACGGACACCGAGGCCCTCGTCCACCTGCTCGAGGAGGACTACGACGGCGACCTCGCCCAGACGGTGCGCCGGATCTACCCGCGCCTCGAGGGCCACTTCGCCTTCCTCGCCGTCTGCGTCGACGAGCCGGACCGGATCGTGGGGGCGCGCCTCGCCTGGCCGCCGCTCGTCGTCGGGCGCGGGAAAGGGGAGACCTTCCTCGCCTCGTTCACGCCGGCGTTTTTGGAGGAGACGCGCTCGATCCAGGTCGTGGACGAGGGCGAGGTCGTGATCGCCACGGCCGCCGGCGCCGAGTTCCGGGCGATCGACGACTGGTCCGCGCGCGAGCACCCGGTCGAGCAGGCCGACGAGTCGCTCGAGGTCGCCGCCAAGGGCGGCTACGAGACGTTCATGCTCAAGGAGATCCACGAGCAGCCCACGGCGGTCGCCGACACGATCGCCGAGCGCTTCCACCACGGCGAGCTCAACCTCGACGGGATCGGCCTGACGGACGACGAGCTGCGCGAGATCAACCGCGTGCTGGTCGTAGGCTGCGGCACCGCCCTGCACGCCGGGCTGGCCGGCCGCTACCTGATCGAGGAGTGGGCCGGGGTCGCCACGGAGGCCGACGTGGCCTCGGAGTGGCGCTACCGCAACGGCGTCTTCGACCCGCGCACCCTCGTCCTCACGATCTCCCAGTCCGGCGAGACCGCGGACACGCTCGCCGCGATGCAGATCGCCAAGGAGCGCGGCGCCCGCGTCGTCGCCATCACCAACATCATGGGCTCGGCGATCGCGCGCGCGGCCGATGGCGTCCTCTACACCCGGGCCGGGCTCGAGATCGGCGTCGCCGCCACGAAGACCTTCACGTCGCAGGTCACGCTGATGACCCTGCTGGCCCTGCACCTGGCCGCCGTCCGCGGGACGCTGACCCCCGAGGAGGTGACGCGGATCGGCGAGGAGCTGAGCGCGCTGCCCGATCTGATCCAGCGCGAGCTCGACGACGCGGCGATGGACCGCCAGCTCGACCTGCTCGCCGACCGCTTCGCGCACGACCGCTTCTTCCTCTACCTCGGCCGCCACCTGGGCCTGCCGATCTGCCAGGAGGGCGCGCTCAAGCTGAAGGAGATCTCCTACATCCCGACCGACGCCTACGCCGCGGGCGAGATGAAGCACGGCCCGATCGCGCTGCTCGGCGAGGACACCCCGGTGGTGGCCGTCGCGACCGACAGCCACGTGTTCGAGAAGATGGCCTCGAACCTCGAGGAGGTGCGCGCCCGCGGCGCCCACGTGATCGCGGTGGCCACGGAGGGCAACGAGCACATCGAGCGCCACGCGGAGCACGTGATCCGGATCCCCGCGACGCGACCCGAGCTGCAGCCCATCCTCGCAGTGGTGCCGCTGCAGATCCTCGCCTACAAGATCGCGGGCCGCCTCGGCCTCGACGTCGACCGGCCCCGCAACCTGGCGAAGACGGTCACGGTCGAATGAGCGGCCTCGAGCCGCCGCGGCTGCTCGTCGGGATGGACCTGATCGAGATCGAGCGCGTCGAGCGGGTTCTCGAGCGCCACCCCGAGCGCTTCCGCAGTCGCTGCTTCACCGCCCGGGAGGTCGAGGAGCTCGACCGCAAGCCGCGCCCGTCGGAGAGCTACGCGGGCCGCTTCGCGGCGAAGGAGGCGGTCGGCAAGGCGCTCGGCACCGGCGTCCACTTCACGTGGACCGAGATCGAGGTGGCCGGCCGCGGCAAGCCGCAGGTCACGCTCAGCGGCTGGACGCGCGAGGTGGCCGAGCGCAGGGGCGTCGTGGCGATCGACGTATCGATCACGCACTCGCGCATGACCAGCGCGGCCGTGGCGATCGCGATCCTCGGGCCGCAGGCGGCCTAGGACTCGTCGTCGGCCGGGTCGGCGTCGTCGCCGGCCTCGGCCTCGGGCGCGTCGGCGGACGCGTCCGCAGCGGCCTCGGGCTCGCCCGTGGGGGCCTCGGCGGCCTCCTCGACGACCGCGTCGGCGGCGGGCTCGTCGGCCGCGGCCTCTGCGCCGGGTGCGGCCTGCTGGGCCGGAGCGGCCTTCTTGCTCACGCGGCGCTTCTTCGACTCCTCGGCCTGGGGGCCGCGGGCGATCACGCGGGAGACGCGAGCCTTCTTGCGGGCGGCGGTGTTCGGGTGCAGCGCGCGCTTGGCGGCGCCCCGGTCGATCAGGGCGACGAACGTGGCGTGCGCGGAGGCCACGGCCTCGGCGTCGCCGGACTGGACGGCCTCGACCACCCGCCGGAACGCGGTCTTGATCGACGAGCGGTAGCGGATGTTCTCCAGGCGCTGGCGCTCGGCCACGCGGATCCGCTTCTTCTGCTGCTTGATGTTCGCCATGAGCCTCGTGTGCGGGCCGGGGGGGACCCCGACGACCGCGGCGGAGCGTAGCAGGGGCGCCGATTCGGCCGCGCAACCGGGAGGCGTGCCATCATCGGGGCATGGGCAGTCCGGTGGATGCGCCCGCGGAGGGGGCGCGCAGCCGCTCCGTGTCCGCGGCCCTCTTCAGCGCGGCCACCGGCGTCTCGCGGGTGCTCGGGCTGGTGCGGGAGATCATCTCGGCGCAGCTCCTCGGCGTGTCCGGGCCGGCCAGCTCGTTCGTGATCGCCAACAACGTGCCGAACACGACCCGCTCCCTGGTCGCCGACTCGGCGCTCGGCGCCTCGTTCGTCCCGGTCTTCAACGAGCTCCTCGTCCAGGGCGAGCGCGAGCGCGCGTGGCGCGTCGCCTCGAGCGCTCTCACGCTCGCCTTTTTGGCGTTGAGCGCGCTGACGATCCTCGGGATCGTCTTCACGCGGCCGCTCCTGTCCTTCGCGAACCTCTCCGGTGAGCAGCTGGAGCTGACGGTCACGATGACGCGGATCCTGTTCCCGATCCTGATCCTGCTCGGGATCTCGGGACTCGTGCAGGCGATCCTCAACTCGTTCGACGAGTTCGTCCTGCCGGCGATCGCCCCCGTCTTCTGGAACGCGGTCATCATCGGGTTCCTGCTCTACGCCTTCACCGCCGACGACCTCGACCGCCGCGCGCTGATCCTCGCGGTCGGGACCCTGGTGGGCACGGTGATCCAGACGCTGGTGCCGCTGCCGGGCCTGCGCGGCAAGGGCGCCACGCTGCGCCCCCTCGTCGACCTGCGCGACCCGGCCGTGCGGCGGATCCTCGTCCTGCTCGTGCCGGTCGCGCTCGGGCTCGGACTCGCCAACGTCAACCTCACGGCCTCGACCTACATCGCCACCTACGTCGACCCCGACTACGCGCCGCGCGCGATCGACGCCGCCTTCCGGGTCTACATGCTGCCGCAGGGCATCTTCTCGGTCGCGGTCTCGACGGTGATGTTCCCGCTGATGGCGCGGGCGGTGGCCGCGCGCGACCTCGAGCGGCTGCGCGGCGCCCTCGCCGACGGCACGCGGCTGATCCTGTACCTGCTCCTGCCCGCGAGCGCCGTGATCGCCGTCCTCGCCACCCCGATCGTCCAGCTCCTGTTCCAGCGCGGCGAGTGGACCGCCACGGACACCCCCGGCGTCGCGCACGCCGTGGTCGCCTTCTCGCTGGGCCTCGCGCTCAACGGGCTGATCCTGCTCTTCACGCGCTGCCTGTTCGCGCTGCAGCACGTCTGGGTCGCGACGCTGATCGCGCTCGTCAACCTCGTCGTCGCGATCGGCCTCAGCCTCGTCCTGTACCGCCCATTCGGCGTCTGGGGCATCCCGCTCGCCAACTCGATCGCCAACCTCGTCGTCGTGCCGCTGATGTGGGTCGTCCTGCGCCGGCGGATCGGGGCCCTGCCCACGTGGCCGGTCGTGCTGGCCGGCCTGCGCATGCTCGCCGCGGCGCTGGTGGCCGCGCTGATCGCCTACGGCATCTGGCGCGGGGTCGAGGCCCTGCTCGGCGACGACCTCCTCGCCCTGATCGTCGGGGTCGGGGCGGCGGTCGGGCTCAGCGCGCTCGCCTACCTGGTCGGCACGCGCGCCCTCGGGTTCGCGGAGGCCGACCGGATCGTCGCGCTCCTGCGCCGCCGCGGGGCCGAGGCGTGAGCCGCGAGCGCCCGCGCGTGCCCGCGCCGGCCCTGTTCGCCTTCCTCGTCCTGCGCGACGCCGTCGCGCGCTTCCAGCGGCACCGCTGCACCACCGCGGCGGCCGCGATCGCCTTCCACGTCCTGTTCTCCCTGTTCCCGCTGATCCTGATCGTGGCCGCCCTGATCGGCAGCGACATCCGCAACGAGGGCGTGCGCGGCCAGATCTCCGACGGGCTGATGGCGGCGCTGCCCCTCGACGAGACCGCCAAGGCGCAGATCGACCGCCTGCTCGAGCAGGCGACCCGCAACCTGGCGGCGATCGGCCTGATCGGCCTCCTCGCGCTGGTCTGGTCGGCGAGCGGGATGCTCGGCAGCGTGCGCGGGGCGATGGAGCTGGCGTGGGAGGGGCGCCTCGGGACACGCCCCTTCGTGCGGGGCAAGCTCGTCGACGCCGTCTTCCTGACCGTGGTGGTGGCGGTGATCCTCGCCTCGTTCCTCGCGGGCCTGCTGGTCAGCGTGCTGCCGCGGATCTCGTCCGACGTCTTCGCCGGCACGCCGTTCGAGGCGTACGCGGACGTGATCCGCTCCTCGGTCGCGCCGGTCGTGTCGGTGCTCGCGACCTGGGTCATCCTCGTCATGGCCTACAAGTTCCTGCCGACGCCGCGCCCGGCCCTGCGCTACCCGATGCTCGGGGCGCTGCCCGCGGCGCTCCTCTTCGAGGGGGCGCGGATCCTGTTCGCGGTCTACGTGACCGACGTCGCCACGTACGACATCGTCTACGGCTCGATCGGATCGATCATCGCCTTCCTCGCCTTCGTCTACGTCGGCTCGATCATCACGCTGCTCGGCGCCGAGCTCGGTGCCGCGATCCGGCGCGTCCACACGACGTGGCGAGTCCTCGCTACGCAGCCCGGACGGCCGAGGGTGTGATGACGGCTACCCTTACGGGGTGGACCAGAACCTGATCCGGAACTTCTCGATCGTCGCGCATATCGATCACGGCAAGTCCACGCTCGCCGACCGGATCCTCGAGATCACGGGCGCCGTACAGGAGCGCGAGATGCAGGACCAGCTGCTCGACTCGATGGAGATCGAGCGCGAGCGCGGCATCACCATCAAGGCGCAGGCCGTGCGCGTCCCCTGGGAGCACGACGGCCGTACGTACCAGCTCAACTTGATCGACACCCCGGGCCACGTCGACTTCACGTACGAGGTCTCGCGCTCGCTCGCGGCCTGCGAGGGCGCCCTGCTCGTCGTCGACGCCTCGCAGGGCATCGAGGCGCAGACCGTCGCCAACGCGCACCTGGCGATCGACAACGGCCTCGAGATCGTGCCCGTCGTCAACAAGGTCGACCTCCCGGCCGCCTACCCGGACGAGGTCGCGCAGGAGACGGCGGAGTTCCTCGGCGACGACGCCGCGCAGGTCGTACGCATCTCGGCCAAGAGCGGCCTCAACGTCGGCGACGTCCTCGACGCGATCGTCAAGCGCGTGCCGCCGCCCGCGGGCGACCCGGCGGCGCCGGCCCGCGCGCTCGTCTTCGACTCCGTCTACGACCAGTACCGCGGCGTCGTCGCGTACGTCCGCGTGATCGACGGCGAGCTGACCTCCCGGATGACGATCCGCTCGATGGCGACCGGCCAGACGCAGTCGATCGAGGAGGTGGGGGTGATGGCGCCGCAGATGACGCCGACCGGCCGGCTCGGCGCGGGCGAGGTCGGCTACGTCATCACCGGCATCAAGGACGTCGCCGAGGTGCGCGTGGGCGACACCTTCACGGACGCCAACCGCCCGGCGAGCGAGGCCCTGGAGGGGTACGTCGACGTCAAGCCGATGGTGTTCGCCGGGCTGTTCCCGTCCGACGGCGAGCAGTACGAGGACCTCCGCGACGCGCTCGCCAAGCTGCGCCTCAACGACGCCTCGCTGGTCTACGAGCCCGAGTCATCGCAGGCGCTCGGGTTCGGCTTCCGCTGCGGGTTCCTCGGCCTCCTGCACATGGACGTCGTGCGCGAGCGGCTCGAGCGCGAGTCGGACCTCGACCTGATCGCCACCACCCCGAACGTCCTCTACGACGTCCTCACCACTGCCGGCGAGGCCGTCGAGGTGCGCAACCCGTCCGACATGCCCCCGGCGACGACGATCGAGAGCGTCGAGGAGCCGTACGTGCGCGCCACCGTGATCATGCCGAAGGAGTTCGTTGGCACGATCATGGAGCTCTGCCAGGACCGCCGCGGCGACTTCGAGAGGATGGACTACCTGTCGCCGACCCGCGTCCAGCTCGCGTACGCGCTGCCGCTCGCGGAGATCGTGCTCGACTTCTACGATCAGCTCAAGAGCCGCACGAAGGGCTACGCATCGTTCGACTACGAGATGATCGGCTACCGCACCTCGAACCTGGCCAAGGTCGACATCCTCCTCAACGGCGAGCCCGTCGACGCCCTCAGCATCATCGTGCATCGCGACAAGGCCTACGAGGCCGGCCGCGCCCTCGTCGAGCGGCTGCGCACGCTGATCCCGCGCCAGTTCTTCGACGTGCCGGTGCAGGCCGCGATCGGCAGCCGCGTGATCGCGCGCGAGACGATCAAGGCGAAGCGCAAGGACGTGCTGTCGAAGTGCTACGGCGGCGACATCACGCGCAAGCGCAAGCTGCTCGAGAAGCAGAAGAAGGGCAAGAAGAACCGCATGAAGTACGTCGGCGCGATCGAGGTGCCCCAGGAGGCCTTCCTGAGCGTGCTCTCGCTCGACGGCAAGGACTAGCGGTTCCGCGACCCGGCACGCCGCGGGGCGCGGATTCCACCGGGTGAGACGCGCCGGTCCCCGGGCTTGGGCCGCGCAAGCGGGATGGGATGGGATGGGGTCGCTCTATGACCGCCACCCGCCTCGTCGGCCTCGGATCCATGGGATCCGGCATGGCCCGCAACCTGCTTCAGCACGGCTTCGACCTCGTCGTCGACGACATCGACGCGGCCCACGTGGAGGCGCTCGTCGCGGCGGGCGCGCACGCGGCCGTCCCTGGCCCCGTGGCCGAGAACCTCGTCGTGCTGTCTCTGCCCGCACCCCAGCACGTGGAGGCCGTCTGCCTCGGCAAAGACGGCCTGCTCGCGCGCATGCGCGCGGGTGTCGCGCTCGTGAACGCCTCGACGGTGGACCTCGAGCTGGCACGGCACCTCGACGCGGCCTGCGCGGAGGCCGGCATCCTGGACGTCGACGGCCCCGTGACCGGCGCCGCGGACGGCGCCGCCCTCGGCACGCTGGCCTTCATGTGTGGCGCGTCCGACGCTGCGCTGGCGGCCGTGCGCCCGCAGCTCGAGGCGGTGGGGCAGGAGATCGCGCACGTCGGCCCGCCGCCCGCCGGCACCGCCGCGAAGCCCCTGACCACCATGCTGTGGTTCATCCACGTCGCCGCGCTGTCGGACTCCCTCAGCCTCGCGACCCGCTGCGGCGTCGACATCGACCGCTACGCGGAGCTCGTGCGGGGCATCGACTGCGCCGCCAGCTCGTGGGTGGCGCGCCACGACCTCCCCAACATCCTCGCGGACGACGACGACCCCTCGCTCACGCTCGCCCTCTGCGTGAAGGACCTGCGCCTGATCGGCGAGCTCGGGGCCGAGGCCGGCTACGCGAGCGACTTCGCCGCCGCCGCCGCCCGCGCCCGCTTCGACCGGGCGCTCGAGCGGTTCGGGCCGGAGACGGGCGAGCTGGCCGTGACCCGCATCGCGGAGACGGCGGCGGGCACGTCGATCCGGTCGCCGCGCGGCTAGAACGTCATAGCCAGCGGAACCAGCGGAACACGCCGAGCAGGACCAGGACGGCGGCGACGAGGACGCCAGCGATCGCGAAGAACGCGCCGACCGTGTGGTCGAACGGGACGGGCACGTTCATGCCGAACAGGTTGGTCATGAAGGTGACCGGCAGGAAGACCACGGTCAGCACGGTGAGGACGCGCAGCACCCGGTTCTGGCGGTGCGAGATCGCCGTCTCGTTCGTCGTCTCGAGGGCCTCGACGACCTCCTTGTAGTTCTCGAGGAGGTCCCAGATGCGCTCCGCGGAGTCGATCAGGTCGTCGTAGTAGATGTCGAGATCTTCGCTGGCGAGGAAGCGCTCGCCGGCGCGCTCGAGCTGGCGCAGCACCGGGCGCTGGGGCTTCGTGATCTTGCGGTACGAGATGATCTCCTGCTTGACGTTCGAGATCTGGCGCACGATCGACTCGTCGGGGTCGCGCTCGAACATGCGGTCCTCGATCTCCTCGAGCTTGCGCCCGATCTGGTCGAGGATCGGGAAGCAGTAGCCGTAGAGGGAGTCGAGCACCTCGTAGAAGAGGAAGCCCGAGCCCTTGACGAACCACTCGGCGCGCTCCTCCTCGTTCGCCTCAAGCCGGCGGAAGACGTTGCGGACCGGCTTCAGCGGGACGTTCGGGATCGTGATCAGGAAGTCACGGCCGATGAAGACGTTGACCTCCGCCGGGAACAGGCGCCCCGAGGCCTTGTCGTACCAGGGGAAGTGGAGGACCAGGAAGAGGTAGTCCTGGTAGTCGTCGACCTTCGGCCGCTGGCGGCGGGAGCGGACGTCCTCGAGGTCGAGCTCGTGGAAGGAGAACTCCTCCTCGAGCCAGGCGATCTCAGCGGGCCCGGGCGACTCGATCTGGATCCAGCGCAGGCCGCTCTGCTCGAGCACGCTCACGCGCGGCTCCAGGGCGGCGGGAGCCGTCACGGACGCAGCGGGGAGCCGGGGTCGGCGGATGCGGGGCATGGCAGGAAGCTGAAGGTGATCGACGCATTGAGCCCGCGAAGGACAGCGCCTACCCGTAAACCGAGCGGTATGGTGTCCCCGTGCGCATCCTGGTGATCGGAGCCGGTCGGGTGGGGACGAGCGTGGTGGCCGCGCTGCACGCGCAGCACGACGTCACGGTGCTCGACGTCGACGCCGAGCACCTCAACACGATCGGGGCGCGTTACGACGTCCTCACGGTGGCCGGCAACGGCACCTCGCGGGCCGCGATGCAGAGCGCGAACGTCGCCGCCCAGGACCTCGTCATCGCCGCGACGGACCGCGACGAGATCAACATCGTCGCGGCGCTGCAGGCGCGGGCGCTCTGCCAGGGCCGCATCCTCGTGCGTACATCGAGCGCCGAGTACCTGTCGGCGTGGCGCGCGGGCGAGCTGCCCGTCGACGTGATGATCTCCGCCGAGAACGAGATCGCGCAGGCGGTCTCGCGCGCGCTCGGCATGCCGGGTGCACTCCAGACCGACATGTTCGCCGACGGCAGGGCGGAGATGGTCGAGTTCGAGGTGCACGCCGACGCCGCCGAGAACATCGTCGGCCGCCGGATCGCCGAGCTGCGGATCCCCGACGAGAGCGTGATCGCGTCCCTGATCCGCGCCGACCGCGTCCTGATCCCCGGCGGCAACGACGTGGTGGAGGAGGGCGACCGGATCGTCCTGATCGCCTCGCCGGCGGCCAGCCGTGAGTGGGCGCTGCGGCTGGCGCGCCGCGACGTGCAGGACATCCAAGAGGTCGTCCTGGTCGGCGGCGGCGCCACGGGGCGCACGATCGCCCGCACCCTCTGCGGCCAGGGCCTGCGCGTCCGGATCATCGACGCCAACGAGGTCGTCGCCCGCCTCTGCGCCGAGGAGATCGCGGGGGCCGACGTCTTCTGCGCGGACGCCACGGACACCGGCTTCTTGCAGCGTGAGAACGTCGGCCGGGCCGACGCCGTCATCTGCTGCACCGAGCGCGACGAGCGCGACCTCCTGATCAGCCTGCTCGCGAAGTCGCTCGGCGTGCGCATCGCCGTCGCCGTGGTCGGCGACCCCGACTACGTGCCGATCTTCGAGCGGGTCGGCGTCGACTTCGCCCTCAACCAGCGCCTCGTCGTCGCGGAGGAGATCGTGCGCTTCACGCACGACCCACGCACCCGCGGCTTCGCGATGCTCGAGAACGACCGCGTCGAGGTCCTCGAGCTCGAGATCCGGCCGACCAGCGAGGTGATCGGGAGGCCGTTCCGCGACCGTCCCCTCGAGGGCGCGATCGTCGGGGCCATCGTGCGCGGGCCGCAGGTCCTCTTCCCGCGCGGCGACGACGCGCTCCAGGCCGGCGACTCGGCGATCATCCTCGCCGAGGCGCACCGCGTGCAGGGCCTGGAGCTGGCGCTGTGAGCGCGGCGGCCGTCGCGCCGCCGCGACACGGCCGCCTCCGGGTCGACCTGCGCGCCACCCTCAGCCTCGTCGGGCTGATCGTGAAGTGGCTCAGCCTCGCCTTGCTCGCGCCCGTCGTGGTGGCTCTGATCTACGGCGACAGCCTGCGGCCGTTCCTGATCCCCCTCGTCGTCGGCATCGTCGCCGGCTTCGCCGTCGAGCGGCTCGCGGGCCGGCGCGCGAACGACGTCGGGGTGCGCGAGGCCTTCGCCGGGGTCGCGCTGACCTGGCTCGCGGCCGCGCTGATCGGGGCGGCCCCCTACATGCTCGACGGCGGCGACATCAGCGCCTTCGTCGACGCCTATTTCGAGGCGATGAGCGGCTTCACCACCACGGGGGCGAGCGTGATGGCGGACATCACCTCCCACTCGGAGGCGATCCTGTTCTGGCGCTCCCTGACCCAGTGGCTCGGCGGGATGGGCATCATCGTGCTCGCAATCGCGGTGCTCAACCAGTCGGGGCCGGGGGGCAAGGCGCTGCTCCAGCAGGAGGCGCCCGGGCCCGAGGCCGAGAAGCTGACGCCGCGGCTGCGCGACACCGCGATCCGCCTCTGGCTCGTCTACGTCGGCCTCAGCGTCGCCTTGGCGGCGGCGCTCTGGATCGTCGGCTTGATGGACCCGGACCAGGGGATGAACCTCTACAACGCGATCGCGCACACCTTCACGACGATGTCGACCGGCGGCTTCTCGCCGGAGCCGGGCTCCATGGAGGCGTTCGGCTGGGTCGCGCAGCTGCTCGTCGCCGTGTTCATGGTCATCGCCGGCGCGAACTTCGCGCTCTGGTACCGGACGGTGCACGGCGACCTGCGCGCGGCGCCGCGAGACGGCGAGTTCCGCGGCTACATCGCCATCCTCGTCGTCCTCTCCGCGCTCGTCGGGATCGCACTTCTCGCCACCACGGAGGCCGGCGTCCTCGGCGCCTTCGGGCAGGCCGCCTTCCAGGTCATCTCGCTGATGACCACGACCGGCTTCGCCTCGCAGGACTTCGCGGTCTGGACGGCGTTCGCGCTCCTGATCCTGTTCGCGGCGATGTTCATCGGGGGCTGCGCGGGCTCAACCTCCGGCGCGATCAAGGTGATCCGGATCCGCCTCGCCCTCGGCAGCGCCCGCCGCGACGTCGAGACCGCCGTCCACCCGGAGGCCGTTCTGCCCGTGCGCCAGAACGGCCGTCCCGTGCGCGAGGCGGCGCTCCAAGGCGCTACCGCCTTCATCGGCCTCTACCTCGTCACGTTCGCGGTCGGGGCGGCACTGATCCTGCTGATCACCGCCCTGCACGGGTTCGAACTCGGCGCCTTCGACGCCATGGTCGCCGCGGCGACCACGATCGGCAACGTCGGCCCGGGCGTGGGGGAGGCCGGGCCGATGGGCAGCTTCGCGGCCTACCCATGGGAGGCGAAGGCGGTTATGACCTTCCTGATGTGGATCGGCCGTCTGGAGCTGATCCCCATCCTCGTCCTCGCGACACGGGCCTACTGGCTGCGATGAGCTCAGTCGCCCACCGGCCGACCACCGTCCGCCTCGCGCCGGCCCTGCGCGTCGTCGGCCTTGTGGTCGGCGGGGCGGGCATCACGCTCGCCGCGCCGCTCGCCTACGCCGCCTATCTGGGCGAGGCCCTCCTGCCCTTCCTCGTGCCGCTCGTCCTATCGGGGGCCGTCTTCCTCGGCGCCTACGTTGCCGGCCGCCGCATGGAGTCGCCGAACCGGCGCGAGGCGCTGCTCGCGGCCGTCCTGACCTGGCTGGGCCTGTCGCTGCTCGGCATCCTGCCCTACGTGCTCGGCAGCGCGCCGGGCGGCCCACAGGGAGTCGTCGACGCCTTCTTCGAGAGCACCGCCGGGTTCACGGCCACCGGCTCCACGGTGATCACGGACCTGACGGCGCAGCCGCGCGCGCTGCTCTTGTGGCGCTCCCAGACGCAGTGGATCGGCGGCATCGGCCTGATCGTACTCGCGGTGATCTTCCTGCCGCGCCTCGCGGTCGGCGGCCGCCAGCTGATCGAGACGGAGACGGCCGGGCCGCAGCTCGAGAAGCTCGCGCCGCACCTGCGCGCCTCGACGTTCCGGATCGTCGGCGTCTACGTCGTGCTCACGATCCTCGTCGTCGTCGGCCTCGCCACCCTCGGGGCCGCGGGGCTCGCGCCCGGGATGGGCCCCTTCGAGGCGATCACGCACGCCTTCACCACGGTGTCGGCCGGCGGCTTCTCGCCCGACCCGCGCTCGATCGAGCCGTTCGGGCCGTGGGCGCAGTGGCTGATCGCGATCGCCATCGTGATCGCGGGCACCAACCTCGCGCTGTGGTTTCGGGCGATCGTCCTCGGCCGCATCTCGAGCTTCAAGGACGACGAGCTGCGCTGGTACCTCGGCATCATCGGCGTGGGGGCCGTGATCGTCCTGATCGAGCTCGTCGCGTCCGGCACGTACGGGCTCGGCGAGGGGATCCGCCAGGCCTTCTTCCAGGTCGCCTCGATCACCACCGGGACGGGCTACGCGACCGCGAACTTCGCGCGGTGGGGCGAGCTCGCGATCGGGACGCTGTTCCTCCTGATGTTCGTCGGCGGCTGCACGGGCAGCCCCACCGGCGCCCTCAAGGTGATGCGGGTCGTCCTCTTCGGCCGCATGATTCTGCGCGAGATCCGGGCCACGATCCATCCCGAGCAGGTGCGCCTGATCCGCATCAACCGGCGTCCGGTCAATCCGCGCATCATCCACGGCGTCCTGGTCTTCGTCCTGCTCTACGTGATCCTCGTGATGCTCAGCGGCGTGCTGCTCCTGCTCGACCCGAACCGCCCCGAGGGCCTCAACTTCGAGGATGCGCTGAGCGCGTCGGCGGCCTCGATCGGCAACGTCGGGCCGGGCTTCGGCTTCCTCGGGCCGATGGGCTCCTACGCGCCCTTCTCGTCCGAATCGAAGGTCTTCCTCGCGCTCCTGATGGTGCTGGGGAGGCTCGAGATCTTCCCGGTGCTCGTCGTGCTGAGCCGCACCTTCTGGCGCGCCTGAGCGCCGTATACAGCGGGACGGAACGCCGGGGAGCCCGGTCGGCACACCTCGAGGTTCCGCGCCCGCGGGGCACGGTGCAGGAGGTGCTCCGCGTAGCCCTACTCGTCTCCGCGATCTTCGCGGCCGCCCTGATCGCGATCGTGGCCGACTGGATCGACCGCACCACGACCGCGCTGCTCGGCGCGGCGGCCGTGATGCTGGTCGGCGCGGTCTCGGCGGACGGCGCCGCGCGCCTCTCGCGCGGGCGGCCGCTGCGGCTCCTGCTCCTGATCGGCCTCCTGAGCGGAGTGATGTCGGCCTCCCTGGACAACCTGACGGCGATCCCGCACGTCCTGCCGATGGCCTTCGCCGTCTCGTGCCAGCTGGGGATCTCGCCGATCCCGCTCGCGATCACGCAGATCCTGGCCAGCAACCTCGGTGGCACCGCGACCCTGATCGGCGACCCGCCGCACTGTGGTCCTCGGCGTGCTCGGCCTGACCCTGCTCACCGTCTTCGCCCCCAGCGCCCTGCACGGGGAGCCTGTCGTGGTCGCGCTGTGCGGGGCGACGGCGATGCTGCTCGTCACCGACGTCCAGATCGAGAAGGCGCTCGAGTGGGTCGAGTGGGC